>QWCN01001233.1_pt1 | contig 40714 bp, 29 predicted proteins | sample 1972711 | NCBI WGS metagenome assembly QWCN01 (sample SAMN09866707, study PRJNA288562) | Human gut metagenome isolate term1_stool, whole genome shotgun sequencing... | isolation source: gut | host: Homo sapiens | place: USA: California
TTAAATTTTTTCTCTTTAGAGTCGCTAAGATTTTTGCATGAAAAGAATGAAATTCAAAACAAGAAGAAAACGAACTCCACCTTATTTTTCACGTGAGCCGTAATATTTGATAAGAATATCAACTTCACTCATTCCGTTTCGTCGTGCCACATTCTGGGAGGCCACGTTCGAATCTCGAATAATGGAATAAACATCATCAAAATCTAGAACCTGAAAAGCATACTCTTTACAAGCAATAGCTGCCTCTGTAGCAAATCCTTTATGCCAAAATTCTTTCCGGAACAAATAACCGACTTCCGGCACCCATCCCCCGTTATATTCTTGATACGTGATGCCACATTGCCCGATAAGCTCCCCGCTACCCTTCTCGACAACCGCCCACAAAGCGAAACCGTCATTCTCGTACCGTCGAAACATCTTGTCCAACCATACCTGAACTTCCTGATCACTAAAGGCCCCCTCGTAAGCATACATCACTTCGGGATCCTGTAATAATTTACAAGCCTCTCTAAAATCACTCTGCTCTAACTTTCTTAGAACCAATCTTTCCGTTTCCAGTATCATTTCATCCATCTTCTTAGTCCCTACAAAAATAATTCATTCACCCCAAAAGTTGAAGGACTCCCTCAAAAATAAACTGTCCCCAAAAGTAAATAACACTTTTGAGGACAGTCCTGTTTTATATTCTATTTCAAATAAAACACATGTTACATTTTTTCCACACGCTCCGTCACTGATTGAATATCCTTCGGATCAGCATCACTTAGCGAGTTATTTTTAATAACTTCCAACACATCATTCAAGAACTTTTTAGCTCCTTGTTTCTCCCCGATCTCTTCCAACAAATCCGCACATCCCCAAGCCGTCGCCGGAGTTCGATCCAACTGATAAGCATAGTTTACCCAAGCGATACATTTCTTTTTCTCTCCTACATTCTGCTGATCGGTAATCTTCCAGTAATGACGGGTAGCACTGATCACGAAAGAGGATAATAGTTTATACTTCACTCCTCCAAACAGGCTCGCCATACCCATCGTCTTCCTTATACTCACGATTGCGGCAGAATCATTCTTCATTCTAGCTGAATCAATCAGCATCTCAAAATGTCGATTTGTTATCTCTTCCGTCTTTCTCAGGGAATCGATGCTATTCTCTTGCTGCTGGGCAATCATGTACTCGCTCATCAACGTCTTGAATTTATCGTCCAGACGGTTATTCGAATAGAAATCCAAACGCAACTGCTCTGCCGGAAGATAAGATTTACCGCCGCCCATCATGGCGGACATTCCATTCTCCAGATTTCCCAACCCGGCCTTCACGCCAAGAATTCCTTCCAACGCCTTTTCATCTTTCTCTTTCACGCAAGTGGCAAAACAAGCACTCAAGCTTTTCATCACGGATGTATTCAAGCGGTTACCCAACTTCTCGTTTTCACCCTTGACTTTCTTGATGCTCTTAACCAAACGATCAAAAAGAACTGGATCAAAAATAGAAATATTGCCCATATTACTCACGTTCTCCTCCAACAACAATTCCTCATCAGAGAGACATTTCAAGTATTCATTCAGGACAATACCACCACCTGCCCCAGACTCTTTCAATAAAGCATAATACTCTCCCAGGAATACTTTTCCCCGTTTTCCTTGTTCGTATTCTTTTTCCATTGCTGCAATACGGGGAGCCAACGCATACAAACGCACGGCTTTCTCTCCTTCAGCGATAAGTTTATCGGCCGTACGGACCCCCATAAACTTATACACCAACTCGCCTGCTGCATTCACGAAAACCAGCGTCGGGTAAGCCGAAACCTCGTATTTACCCGCTAGTTCCGGTCCTTCACCTTTCTCCGCATCAATCTTGTAATTGACGAAATTCTTGTTAAAATAATCCCCAACAACCTGTTGCGGGAAAGTCTCCGCGGCCATTTTCTTGCAAGGCCCGCACCACGTCGTGTACAGGTCTACAAAGATCAGCTTATTCTCCTGTTTGGCTTTCTGTAAAACTTCTTTCCAGCTACTGGTCTCGAACTGAATTCCTTGCGAAAACACGTTCCACGAGAAAAGCAAAATGACTATTGTAAAAAATATTCTTCTCATTATTTCTACCAATCGTTATTCTTCAAATTGTTCTGCAACTTTTTCCATTAACAGATCTCCCCGCAATTTAGTAGCGACAATTTTCCCCTCTTTGTCTACCAGTAACATGGCCGGCACCCCGCTCACGTTATACAATTTTGCCACAGGGCAATCCCACCCCTTTAAAGAAGAGACATGTCCCCAATCCAAATCATTCCTTTCAATCGCACTTATCCAATCATCCTTTTTATCATCCAATGACACGCTCAGTATTTCAAATCCTTTGCCATGGAATTTGTCATATACTTTCTTTACATTAGGAACTTCACGCAAGCAAGGACCACACCAAGATGCCCAAAAATCAAGCAAAACAATTTTTCCCCGATAATCGGATAAAGAAACGTTCTTTCCATCCGGAGCTGTCAAGGTGAAATCCGGAGCGACACTACCAATTGAGGTCTTTTTGAGGTTATCAATTGAGGTCTTTAGTTTACGTCCTAAATAAGCATTTTTGATACGGGGAGTTAAACTTTCATACATTTTTTCAATTTCCGCCAAACCTCTATTCTTAATAACGAATTTATCAATAATTAATGCCGTCGCATGGCAATCGGGATAATTCGTAACCAAACTATCAATTGTTCGTACAGTTTTTGCCTTTACAGCAAGATACATCTGTCCCAAAGAATCCTGTATAGCGGCATTTCCTTCCCCCGCTTTACCCATGAAAGAAAATCCCAACATAACCAACATTTCATCCCGCTGCGTTAATAGCATCGTTTTAAAAATATCCTGCTCCACACTTCCTGATATTTCTGTTTTAACACTCTCAACCTCTTTCCCCCTATTCATTTTTTTCACGGTTTCGCATTTCACATGAATTGGAATAGAGTCCAAAATAACGATATTTGTACTACCATTTATTTCCAAAATTCGCTCATCCACGTCTCCAAGCGGCTTTTGCATTTTAAAACTACCGTTTACTACGATAGCGGAATCCAATATCTCATATTTCTTGTCTCCCAAGTCTTTTTTTAAATAGACTACTTTTCCATCTCCACCTTCCCACTCTCCTTGAATGGTATAAGTTGTCTCTTGTTTGGCACAACCCATGAACAACAGGCCTATTAATAATCCACTGACAATTTTCCTCATACTTCCAGAATTATTTTAATATTTTTAAATCAAGTATCGTTTATATTTATTCTGATTTTTTCAAAAATGACTCGAATTCTTTAGCTTTCTCGGCTCTAATTTTCTCGTCCATCTTTTTGAATTCTTTCGCCTTTGCATTATTGCCAAGTTTAGCATACAAAACAGAAAGAGTTCCGTAATAATTAGATCTTAGTTTGGCTGTCCCCTTATCTTCTTCTTTTTGCAATCCTTCGATTAAAACCAAGTACTTCCCTATGATGTCCTTATCTTGACAATATGCAGCAAGGTATCGAGCCGTTTCATCCAAATCACGATCAGAATAACCCAAAGCCTTGATGTCACGATACATCATCTGGCTTTCGTATACTTCATTCCACTTTTGAGCCAATTCCAATTCATAAACCTTTATTTTGGCACGATACGTTTCTGCACGTTTCAAATTTCCGCGATCAATCAAGCGTAACAAGGTATCTATTTTTCCTTGCTCGGCAACCAGACGCAAGGGTACCCCATTCTCGTCAAATTTAATCTCAACTACACGGTCTACTGCTTTTTCCAGCGCCCAGCTTAATTGTCTCTCCACGTTATAGCGATCAAATTTTACTTTATGAGCCAAACGATCTATATTGAAAATCACGTAGTCAAATTGCGGAGAATAAGGGTCCTTGATAAAAGAACCCACGAAATCCCAGATTTCTTTTTCCTGCAATTTTTCCACGGGTATCGTATTCATGTAATCAAGTACGACTTTCTCGATGTCATCTTTCAGGAAGGCTCCTTCCAACGCAGCAACATACTCTTTCAGAAAAGCCAAGTCCCGCTCTCCTGCCTCGTACCTATCACGACAAGCAAACAAACTTTTACCTTCCTTACCCGCTTTCATCCCGGCAATCAATACATCTGCCTCTTGGAATCCCGCCATCTGATGCATAACTTTCCCTTCTTTGTTAATTAACAAGAGTGTCGGGAAACCTATGATATTGGATTTATATTGTTTATACAGATCTTTCCCCACTCCCTTTTCCATATCGTATTTCACGTTGATGAAATTCGCATTAAAAAAATCTCCCACGTCTTTACGAGTAAAAATATCTTTGGCTAAAGCCTTGCACGGGCCACACCAAGAGGTATAGCAATCCATGAAGATATATTTGTCCTGCTCTTGAGCCATTTTCAAAACATTTTCCCATTTCTCTCCTTCAATAAAACGAATCCCGTCTCCGGCCGACTGCCCGAACGAGAACAAGGCCAAACATAAAAATTGTACTATAAATCCAATCTTTTTCATAATCAATCCTATTTACAAATATGCTATTATTTTAATTCATCCAATTTTGCCTGACAAGCTTTCACGTCACTCTCTTCGACCCCCGCTGCAGAACTTCCATCTTTTAATCCCAAGGTCAAAACTTCTTTCGCTTGTTCCTTTTTGTCCAAGGCTAATAACTTATCGGCCACGTATGCCGCCGTCTTCGCAGAAGGGCTCAACTGATGTAAAAACACGTACCAACCGGCAACCCGATTCTTGTATGCCGCATTTTTCTCTCCTGTATATATCTCCTCGTAACGTTCCACGTTCTCCACCATACTCGTTGAGGTATAGTAATCATCGATACTTGAAAAAGCCGACATCATCGCATTTAGCCTTCTTGCCGCTTCATACTCCGCATCATTTCCACTCTCTTTGGCTTCTTTCAATTTGGCTTCCATAGCCTTAAGCATAGCTATTTTCTCTTCTCGACTTCCCTCGTATTTTTTTTGAAGCTCTGCTATATAATTAATAAAAAGATGATTAAACTTATCCAACTTCTTTTTAGCCGAATAGTAGTTTAAACGCAGTAATTCTGAAGGGATATAAATATTTCCTCCTCCTAATGAAGCCGCTGTAGCACTATTTTTAGCTCCTGTCGCTTTAAATAAACGATCTTTCAAAGCCAACACTTCCTCGAAATTCTCTTCTTGATCAGCTTGTGCCGTCTTTTGAACGCAAGCACTCAAAAACGTACAAATTGCTTTATTCACGGCAGTAGAATGCTTTTTATCCTTCACCGGATTAGTAGCCTCCACACAAGCCGCATCTACAAATCGGTTGGCTAGCTTTTTGTCGAAGACCGTAATTTTGCCAATACGTGAAACATTTACCGAATCCAACAACTGACTATCATCTACCAAAGCAAAATAATCAAGCAACACATCACTACAATCCAAACCAGATCTATCTTTCAAGATAAAATACTGATTCAAGAATTCTTTATCTCTGTTTCCTTCCTCATACTTCTTCATGTATTTCTTCAATTCCGGCTGCGCCGCAAAAGCATTCACGGCTTTTTCACCTTCCTTGACAAACATATCCACGGTTTTACCACCCAAGAAACGATAAACTAATTCCCCTTCCCCGTTAACAAAAAGGAACGTGGGATAAGCAGATACTCCAAATGTTTTCGCAACCATTTTCCCGTCTTCACTCTTCTCTGCATCCAATTGCAGATTCAAAAAATGAGTGTTATAATATTCGCCGACTTTAGCTTGCGGGAATACATTGTCCGCCATATGTTTACAAGGCCCACACCAAGAGGTATAGATATCTATAAATACCAACTTATTCTGTTTTTTCGCCATTTCCAGCACCTCTGCATACCGTTCCTTTTGGAATTCTATCCCCTGGGAAAATACGGTTAAACCAGTGATTAAAATCAACAATAACAATACGAATTTTTTCATTTTACAATCCCTTTTAGTTTACATCCAATACTATTGTATACTTTTTATTTTTCTCGAAATCACAATTATACAGCAATAAAAAATCTTCTGCCACGGCAACTTCCCATTTTTGTCCCTCTGCCAAATGCGGATTATTCACACGTTTCGGGAAGTAATAAGCAAACGGTATATCTGCCACGTGTTCTTGTTTCAGTTTTCCCCCTCTCATCAATCCCCCGTCAAAATATTTATTGGTCACAATCGTCACGAAACATTGTTTCCCTTTTACTTTAAAATCAACCTTATAACCTAACGGTTTCGGATTCTGCATTTTTACATCCCAAGCCGGATCTCCATACAAAACAACAACATCCCGATCATGTACAAATCCCATCTGATCTTTCGTCGGTTGCTGGCCCGTCACCGTTTCAAATTGTTTTTCAAACATCTCCCTCTGTCCGAACTCTATTTCCGAAAAAGGATAATTTACGGTCAGCATTTTCGGATGCCACTCGTTTTCCGTTCTCAACATATCTTGCTGGTTCAAATAAACGGCCTGTGCCAAGGTCAATCGCCCGGCATTAGCGACCCAATACTTTAGCCCTCCCCAGCCATTCCGGCCATACCAAGTTGTAACAACATACCCGATCATGGAGGTCGCATCCATTCCGCTCAACCAAGCAACAGCCATGCTCTCCGGGTCATTATCGATATTTCCAATCAAACAGTTACCTGCCGCAAAATAAACTCTAGGATGAGCCGTCCCGTCTAGGAACTCAGGAGTCATGAAATCGGCATATAACCGCCCTCCCCGTGGTTTCAAGTTACCAACGGTAAACGGCATTTCAAGATTTTTCTCTGTTGCATGCGAAGAGGTTACCAGCAAATCAGGATCAATTTCCTTATATTTCTCCACCCATTTATCGAGAATCTCCCATTTATTGATCTGTTCACTCTTTACTTCTCCATCACGAGTGGTCTTCTCCCCCCAGCCACCGGGTGTACCCCCGTCGTTCATAAATGCAAAACGATCAAAATATTTTCCGTCACTCAATTCTGCCGTCGTGTTCAACGCCGTACGGATTACAAAAGGCTTAGCACTGCTTTCCACCATACGCATAGCATCCGCCGCCGAATACCCCGTAATAATTCCCCACAAGTAATCCGCATAAATATCATCATCTATTTCCCGGCTCAAACGATGTCCTTCCATGACGAATTCTCGATTAAGGTTTTCCGGTTTTTCCACCACGGCCACGTAACGAGGAGTTAAACGTCGTAACTCCGCCAACAATTCTCGCAGCTGTTTGTCGTAATATAACACGGTTGCTTTATGTCTCTTGGACAAGACCTCGACCACTTTCATCCACGCCTTGTCCGATTGCATCTCCTTCGAGGTAATGACTACATAGTCACGAAACTGTTGAGCATTCACATCCAATAAATTGCAAGTCGTAAACAACCAAACGACAAACATTACAACTATCTGTTTCTTCATCATATTTTCAGATTAATTAGACCCGGTTGCTTCAAACAAATCCTTGTACCGTTCCATTCGCTCCGCTTCTATGGCATCTCCCATCTTTTTATATTTATCAGCATTATCTTTGTCTCCCACAAGAGCGTACAAACGACCTAACAAGTTATAATAATTGGTCGAACCACCTGCAGTCTCTTCCCGATCTCTTAACCTCAACACGAATGACAATATATTATTTATTAATTCCTTATCTAAAGTGCTTTCCGAAAGTACCGTCAAAATCGCTACAATATAATTATCTCGAAGATCTGTCATATTCAAATTCGCAGCGACCTCCAGATCTCTAACTACCCGTGCGTAATTCCCCGCATGCAAAGCTTTATTAACAGCTAATTTTAAACGCATTGCATCCTGTCCCAATAATTGCCCCTTATTTACAAGGTATGTCAATCGTTCCAGCTTCAATGAATCATACAATGGCAGAACATATTGTTTATCCTGCAAATAAGGTTCACATTGTTTATCAATTTCTTTATTCAAATTCCGACTCAACATCATCAACACCTCGTATCTTTTATCAATCTCATTGTCACCACTAACTCCACTTCCCAAACTCCTGAAAAGTCTTTCCAATCGTGTAGCTTTATCTTCCCCTGCGGGAATGTCTTCCCGATCCCATTTCATTTTTTTCATGGCATAAATACCATACTCGAAAACATTGGAATAAGGATCAGCGAACACATATTTATTTAACAGCAAATAAGTATCTTTATCTTCCACCTGCAACACCGGACACCGAGACATATATTCCTTTGTCACCCGCTCGGCCTCCTTTCCTTTCTTCGCTTTCTCCAAAGCCTCCACGTATTCTTTCACGACCTCGATGTCTCGTTTGTTAGCTTCATATTTCTCTTTCAAACTTTCTAAACTAGTTTGTGCGGATGCTGCCACGCAGCATCCGACACAAACCAATGTCACGATTGTCTTTCTCAACATATCTTCTATATTAACAGACAAATTATTTTTTTAGATTCTTAAAATAATCGGTCCCTACCGGATCCTCCGGACAATTTGCATTTTGCATGGCTTCCAGATCCATCGATAATACCCGCTGTAAATAAGGAATCAACGCAACCGCCCTCTCCAACATCCGTGGGAATACCTCAAAATTATAATCCAACTCTGTTTTTGTCGTGGTCGTCAAGAAAGAAATATAATCCGCTAAATCCGTCTGGTAGTCAACAATATTCACCGTCTCGCTTTGGAAGGAACTTGACTTCGAACGAACATAACCATTCGAACGAAAAGTATAAACATTGGGAGAATATTTGCCTGTCGGGTCTGCAGTCCAAGGTGCTAATATCCACCTCACTTCCTTACCATTAGCATCCTTCATACGCGTGTTAAAAAAATCATCAGGTTGCTCCGTTACTCCCAAATACAAGCGCGAAATCAACAAACTTGACAACCCCGCTTTCCACTTATCCCAGTCCTCATCTGTAAAATTATTCATTTTATCCCCCACGCCAGCTAGAATAATGCAATCTCCATTATCCAAGTAGATATCCACCACCTTTTCCGGATTATAATCGTAATCATTACAAAGCGAATCACACAAAAACGTACGCACGAACCAACTTCCCTGCACCAAGTCTTTATCCAATCCCACGAATATTCCACCCTGTATATGGTTTATAATTTTCCGAATCACCTCCTTATTTTCTTCTTTTACAGGAGTATACCATTTATTAAAATAACCACTCCAATTCGCTACCTGAAAAGCATACGGTTCAAATTTATACAAATAATACATACCCCACTCTTCCCACGTATCATAGATCAACTCATCCACAGAACCCGGTTCCCCTTTCGTCAAACCGTATAACGGACCGGCTAACTCAGGATTCACCTTCACATCCTCGGAACAAGAAATTCCTAAAAACAGGATCATTATTAAATATATTGCAATCTTTTTCATACTTCATAAATTTTTAATATCACTACTCGGGCCGTATCAAATCACGCTCGTTATCATAACATCCATTGTTATAATCAAGTTCACTCCGAGGAATTGAAAGGACGTAATTTTTACTTCCTTGCGGCAAGGTATAGGTTTCGTATCTATCCCAACTTGAATACCACTTATGTTTCAACTCCGGCATTCCCTGTCTCCGCAAATCCCAAAAACGCATGGCCTCCTCGAAACAAAGTTCCCGACGTCGTTCTTCCCAAATAAATTTCAACAAAGCCTGTGCATTCGGAAAGTCCGCAGACGTTTTTTCCACGTATGCCTTCGGGTTCAAACGACAACGCCGTAGATTATTTAATAAGTCAAGGGCATCACTGGTCACTTCGTTATTCTTACGCGTATAGGCCTCCGCCAAATTTAACATCACCTCCACGCTCCGCCAATTCTCATGGAGAAGATTTTCACTTGGTTTCGCAGAGGTTACATTCGACATTTGACGATATTTTATCGGATAATAATACTTGTACTCATAAGGTTTATCTTCTTCCCACATACTTTCTGCTTTTTTAGCCGGAATATCCTTCAAGAAATAAGCTTTTTTCCGTAAATCTCCCTCTTCATAAGAGCGGATCAAAGACTCATCCGTAGTATGCGAAGGTCTGAAACCCAATCCGTAGAATGCCCCCGAGGTTGATAAATATTGATACGGAGAATAACTAGCGGTTCCGAACGTAAAAACGACTTCCTTATTTACAGTTCCATCCATCATGGTAAATATCTTATTACTAAGCCCTTTCTCCGTTCCGAATAACGTCGTGTCCTGATCGTTCAAATTCAGAATAACGGAATTCTGAGCCAAAAACAATTTACCGGTCCGGATCACCTCATCCCAATTTTCTTGAAATAATGCAATACGAGAAGCTAGTAACAGAATCGCCGGTTCGGAAAGCCGGTGTATATTTCCATCAAACGTGGCCACATTGATGTATTTTTCCGCTTTCTCAATATCCCCGTTAATCAAATCATACACATCCCGGATAGATGAACGTCCTCTTGCCGATACATCAATTTGTGGCTCCGTACGGATTATCACTCCCGGTTTGTCCAGATTCTCTTTCGACCAAGGCAAAGCGTACGAATTCACCAGACACCAGTAATTATAAGCACGTAAGGCGTAAGCCTGAGCCGCAAGAAAATTATAAACTCCCGAATCTGTTTCCACATACTTCATTTCCGGTAACGCATCTATAACCAGATTGCAAGCCAAAATATTCCCGTAACGACGCTCCCAAAAATTATCGGCATAATTTTTTATCTCTCTCTCCCACTTGTAAGGCTCTTCGCCTTCGCCCGCACTCAAAGCATCTAAAGAATTTTTATCCTGAGTTTCATAACTTTCATCTTCCGGATCCAATTCCAATTGCCCCATCTCCACGTCATCCGTCATCAAATACAACCAAGCTACTTCGTCATTAAAATTCCTCGGGAAACCCTCTCTATACAACATTGGTAAAAACTCTTCCACTTTCCCCGGGATCAACAAATCTCCCGAATCCTCTTTCAAATAATCGTCACAACCGGTGAATAAAAGTATTCCTAAAAGCCAATAGGTATATATCTTTACAAATCTTTTCATAATCACTTCCTATTAAAATGAAACATTAATACCCAAACTATAAGAAGGTAATATCGGAATATTCGCTTCCGGAGTCTCCGGATCAAGCCCCTTCCAATCCTTATGCGCCCACACGAACAAGTTCGAAGCCTGGAAACGAATCATCATGGAAGAAATTCCAACTCCCTTCAATAATTTCTCAGGCATAATATAACTTAGCCCAACAGAACGCAAACGCAAAAAATCAGCTTTCGCTACGCGGAGATCAGACAAATCATAGAAATAGGTACACTCTTCAACAGCACCCCGATCTTCGGCTGAAACATTACGATCAAAACCCGAAGCCACTCTATCATTGTACAAAACAGGTATATCCGTATATTTTTCATCCCCAGGCTTTCTCCATCTATTCTTCCAATTCGTAGATACATTGGCAACCGGATTCAACGCATAACCTTTATCAGCATACACTCTCGGCAAACGTTTCACCCCTCCCAAATTATACGTGAAACCTAAGGATAGCGATAAACGCCTGTCAAACGTCAATTGAGTATCAAATCCTCCTGAAAGATCCGGATAAATAGATCCGCTTTTCACCAGCTCCATGCGTTTCGGGTCAGCTGTATGCCACAATTTACCATCCTTCCCGTAGAATAACGGATATCCGTTTTCACTAGACAATCCCCCGTAACGGAAGGAGTACATTGAACCTAACTTCTCGCCCTTGATTGCTAAATTACCATCCAACATTTTATTAATGACCTCCAAATCGCTGTAAAATTCATCGTTTGCCAAAGTCACTTCACTTGTATTTCTCCCGAAATTCACATTAAATCTCCAATTCAACTTCTTTCTTTGAATGATCTCCACGCTCAAATTACCTTCAAATCCTTGGTTATCCATCTCACCGGCATTTATGTACAAACGTGATTTCCCGTTAGATGTTGCTACCGTTTTTTCAATGATCAAATCTTCAGTATGCTTTTTATACACATCCAAACTACCTGAAATCCTTCCATGCCAAAGAGAGAAATCTGCAGCCACATTCCAAGAAGTCGTTTTTTCCCATCGTAAATCCGGGTTAGGCAAACGGTAGATCGTAGATTGATCCAAATTACTTGTTGTATTTCTGTTCCCGACTTCCAAAATCAAGTTAGGAGTAGCATCATCATGAATATTTCCTTGAATACCGTAACTACCTCTTACAGAAACATAATGTCCGTTATCGGCAAATTGGGACATAAAACCTTCATTCGTCAATAGCCATTTACCCGCAATTGACCACGTGGGTAACCACCGATATTTCGGGTTACTTCCGAACTTATTCGCTCCATCCGAACGAATATTGAAATTCATCACGTAACGATTATTATAAGTATAGGTTGCCGAGCCAAAAAATGAAGCAACTCTTGAAATCGTATTCGTATTCGTCGGAAGCATTCTGTCAATATAGTTATTTACAAAATTATCCGTATGTACTGGCATAAATCGCTCTCCATAAGTAGGTGTCCAACCATACCCCGTCGAACGTACCCCTTCGTACTTCGTTCCTCGCAACTCAGAACCGACAATGATATTCATATCATGAACATCGGCTACAACTTTAACATAGCTTAAACCGTTTCTCACCGTATAGCCTGTTTTCGTCGTGTTTCCCTGTTCCAAAATACCTCCGTATGGTAGAGGAGACTTCCAATATTCATCATCATTTTCATCATATTGCTTGTAATCATAGGTACGTATGGAAGCGACACTACTGGATTCTTCTGTTTTCCAATCCCGCTGATTCGTTGAAGAATTATGATAAGAGAACGTTCCTTGGTAAGATAGTCCGTCATACAATTTTATATTCAAATTTAATAATGCATTAAAATCATTCGATTTACTTTCCTTACCTGTTTCTGCTAACTCGTTCAACACGTTATACAAGTATTTCGAATCTTTCTTGTAAAAGTGATATCCCCCGTCTTCCTCGTACGGCTGCACAGTCCGAGAAGTATTATACGCATAGCTAAACGGATTTACAACCGAATAACCTTCATTTTTCGTCGTACTGAAATCAATTTTCGCCATAAAATTCACATACTTACCCACGGATGCATCCACACGAGCCAAGGTTGTAAAACGCTCGCTAACAGAACCTTTTGCACCTCCTTGATTATTATTATAACCTGCAGAGAAGTAATATTTTGTCGCCTCGGAACCACCGTTAATGCTCAAATTATGCGAATGAGTTACTGCGTTACGGAATAACACGTCAAACCAATCCGTATTACGATTCGCCATCTCCTTTGACCGAAGTGCAAACTCCTCTTTCGACATCCGGCGATTGATCAACTCGTTCAATAGTCCCTCGTAAGAATCATCCGGGTCCAATGATATATTTGAATTATATGATAATCCTTGCTCGAAAATATCCTTGGATAGTTGCATACGCTCTGCAGAATTCATACGATCAAAATTCCGATAAGAAGGACGTTCATTCAACACCACTTCACCATGATATGAAACAGTCGGTTTTCCAACAGTTCCTTTTTTCGTCGTCAACACGATCACTCCGTTCGCAGCTTTTACCCCATAGATCGCCGTAGCCGAAGCATCTTTCAAAACCGTGATAGACTCTATGTCCTGCGGGCTAATTCCCGAAATAGCATTACCTACTAAATATTCGGCATCTTCACTGTTCAACTCCGAGGCTGTAATCGGAACGTCTTGTTCCAGAATCACTCCATCAACCACCCACACGGGAGCCTTGTTCCCGTTAATCGTTGAAGTACCTCGAATACGAATTTTAGGCGTAGCACTTGGCTCCCCGGAAGTATTCATAACCATCAATCCGGGAACTTGTCCTTGCAACATTTGATCAATAGAAGCAGCCCCCGCCATATAAATATCATCGGTTTTCACTACCGAAACCGCACTGGCTGACTCCCTCCGGTTTAATGTCTGATACCCGGTCACAACAACCTCATCTACATCCACCGCAGAATACTTCATGATGACATGTAAAGAGTCTTGTCCCTGCCAAGTAATTACTTTTTGCTCCATTCCCACAAAAGAGAAAAGTAATTTTTGTCCGACCTTATTCTCGATCATCATCTGGAACAATCCACTCGCATCCGACGCGACCCCGCGAGTTGTCCCTTCCACGACAACGGAAACTCCGGGAAGAGGCATTCCATCCGTATCGACCACTTTCCCTTTGATCAATTTCAATTTAACATCATCTTTCTTTTGTGGTGTCGGTTTCACAATCACCACTCCCTCTGCATACTCGTAACTCAAAGGTAGTCCTTCGAAAATACGATCCAACGCTTTCTCGAAAGGTTCATTCGTCAGAACCATATTAAGTTTCACGTTCAAATTCGCGATCTCTTCCTCGTTAAACACGAAATAAACTCCCGTTTGGTTCTTCAACTCTTTAATCGTCTCTCTGAGACTTGCATTCTCTAATTTCAACGTCACGGATTGTGACGATACACTGGCTATTGCCGTGAAAGAGAAAAACATAGTTAAAAGCAAAGTCAATCTCATTGCTAAATAAATTTTGCCCCTCGCATTTTCAGGAGAGGATTGTGTAGAAATTCGTCTTTTTTTCATACATTTGGATACTTTGATTAATAAACGTAGCCTTTTACCGAAGGCTGCTATTAAATTTTCAACATGAAACGGGGAATGCTGGGAACATTTCCCGTTTTCGTATTTCTTTCACCTTGTCACTGAAGTTATTGTAACATTTTTTCCATTGATAATAAATTTTACGTTAGTCGTTTTTTCTATCATATCTAGCACATCATTCAAATCTTCATATTTTCGTATCACCCCGGTAAAACGACGCTTTTTATATTCTGATGCCGAAAAAGTAAATTGTACGTCATACCATCGGGCCAATTGCACCACAATATCATCCAATTCCATATTTTCGTATTCAAATACTCCCTGTACCCACGAGGTGTACAGAGCAAGTTCCACAGCACGTTGGCTGATAGTTCCAGAACGTTGATCGACCACGGCCTGATATCCCGGTTTTAATACGACCTGATTACCTCCAAATGTTACTTGCACAGCCCCTTGTTCCAAAGTTGTCATAATCCCTTCATTTTCTGGATAAGCCGAAACACAGAATTTCGTTCCCAACACTCGCACGCTCACATCATTTATCCGCACGACAAAAGGTTTATTCTCGTCATGTCTCACGTCAAAATACACTTCACCCTCAACAAGAACCTCTCGCACATCTCCCGTGAAACGAGTGGGAAATGTCAGCCGTGAAGATGAATTCAACCACACCATCGTTCCATCTGCCAACGTGAAATGGTATTCCCCTCCAACCGGAGCCGAAATGGTGTGATATATCGGTTTCTCTTCTATCTCGTCATTTACCTCCACGTTATCATATCGCAATTCATTCTTTTTATCTTTCAAAACAGTAGCCCCATACTGCCCGATTATCTCTTGCAAATTATCTTGTGTCAAATCGACTTGTATTCCATCTGCCACAATCAGAGTCGCTTTCGTTCCTCCGGCATGTACCTTCGCCAACACGGGAGATATTTCTTCTGATTTCGGAGTATAAAAAAATACAAATGATAATGCGAACAAGATCACAACAGAAGCCACGGCTGTAATCTGAATCCATAACTGCCTTCTCTTACGAGCCCTGATCTTTTCATGTATATGTTTCAATGAATCCGAGGCATTATTACCCGAACGAACAACCATTTGATACTCCCGCACCATTTTCACCCCCTCCATAAAAAGTTGTTTGTTTTCCTCCGCCTCGTCCATCCACACGCGCAACTTCTGTTCCTCGCTCTTATCCAGAAGTCCGGAGCAATAATCACCAATCCATTGCCAAATTTTATCGTTCATCTCAATCTCTTTTCTTTTATATACCAGAAAATCGAAAAAGAGATGACAATTTTTTTTAAGAAAATTGCAGGAAGAATAATTTTAACAAATTTACGAGTAAAAATTTATCGTTGAAGAATAAAAAACAATACCACGGCATTCCCTCCCAACTCTTCTTTTAACTGTTTCAACGCCCTGTAATACATTGTTTTTACGGTATTCACGGTTATTCCAAACCGTTCCCCCACTTGCTGATAAGTCATATTATCCAACACTACAGCTTTAAATATATTTTTTGTCTTTTCGGGCAAAGCTTCCACCCGGGCATAGACGTTATCACGTAATCGAGTGAACTCGTTCTCATCATAATCCCCTAACTCTTCTAAAAATTGATCGACATATTTTTCCACGTCGTCAAACATGATCTTTGCTCGACGTGTAGCAAATTTAGCCGCGGCCTTAGCTACTGCCCCGAAAAGATAAGAACGAAGGGAACCGGAAAAAACAGTTCTTTTTTTATTCATCCAGAATGAGACAAACACCTCTTGCACAATATCCTCCACATCATCTCCATCTGAAACAAACCGAAACGCATACACGCACAATGCCCGATAATAATTATCAAAAAGCATATTCAGACAGTTTTCATTTCCCGCCTCCAGTTCATGTATAATCTCCGATTCACTATATACCATTATAAAAATCTAAATCGATAATTATGATTTATGCAAAGATAGACATTCCCGTCAAAAATCAAAATTCTCTTTTCATTTCAGCAGATTCAACTCGCCAATGCAACTTTTCATTTCAAAAATAGGAAAAATCTCTTTTGGGGAGTATCAAATTATAATTTCACTCTTGACCTTCTATTAATCGTGCCGTATATATACTTGAATAAGACCCTCTTGCTCGAGCAGATAAAACAATAGATCATTTCATGATTTACCATGGGAATGCCTTTCTTCCCCACCACTCTAACGATCTGGCAAGATAAACCCCTCGCTTGATGCTATTACGTTTTAACTCTCTACTAATAATTGATTTGTCCTTCCCTAGAGAAATACTAATTTCTTTTTGAGTGTAACCCACTCGTAAAAGTGTGACGATTTTATGGTCAAATGATCCTTGCTTTTTATTGCAAAGCTAACGTAACAATTTTTGACACCAATTCCGGCTGGGAAATTCCCAACCGGAATTTTATTAACACTTTATTTTTTTTCACCCAACACCCTATCTACTTCTTCTAAAAATTTGGCAGAAAAAACGGCTGTTTCTTGTTGCAATTTATTTAAATGTTTTCGTACATATTTTGCAGCACGTTTCAAAGAAACATGATTTTCATGCTCAATCAACTTGTCTACATGGTCAGTCAATATTGCTTGGTTACGGGAATCCAATTTATCAAATTCTGATACACAGACCTTGATATATTTCTTTAAATTTCCATTCGCACGACATTCAATTAACCGGAAAACAGGTTCAAATGCTTCTCGCTCCTCTTCAGGTAAAAGAACAACATACCGTTTCCATTGTCGATATTGTTTTTTATCAAATACATTATTTTCTGGAAGCGAACCTAAAGAATAACGCTTTCCCTCATTTTTATACAAAAAAACAATATGCCTATTCATTTTGTCTTCTAACGATGAATCAAAATCTTTTCGATGCTTAAGAAAAAACTGAGCCCTAGGACTACTCCAATCCAACGTATAACGTAAATAGATAAACATATTTTCTTTTAACATACGCTGTTCTTGAGATAAAGATGCAAAATAATCTTCAATGGTTTTAGCTCCTTCTGCGTATTTACCATCTCTCATTAAATCCGAGACATAATATTCCACCAAACGAGGAGTTCGTTCTCCTCCAAGATAACGCTTGCGAACACGAGTAGGAGAATATTCTGGATTAGAATTTTTTTCCATCTCGATAATGAACCTATCGGCATCCATGGCGCCTACGATACGAAATACACTCTGTTCCAAGGTATCAATCACAACAAAAGTCGGATAAGCCTCTATATGGAATTTCCTTGCAAGTTCCTTACCCTCTCTTTCTGCATTTAACTGAAGGCAAACATACAGTGCATTCAAATAATCACCGACTTTTTCCTGCGGAAACACCTCTTTCGCCATTCGTTTACAAGGAGCACACCAGTCAGTATAAAAATCAATAAAGATTTTTTTGTTTTCCTCTTTTGCTACTGACAGAGCCTCAGCATAACCGAAAGTTCGAAAATTCGTTTGTGCCCAAACTTCTAAGTTCAAGACACAAACAAATGCTATCAACATGATCTTCTTCATGGTAAATTCAATAATTTGAATACTTCCATATAATTTTTACCACTTTCAAATCGGTTCCCCAGACGGCTCTTTCATAAGGAACTATTTTAATTGTATTCACATCATCCGCTATGGAATATTTTCTAACGACACCTTTTTCAAAATCGTCATAAGTAGCAACAATAAAATCACTTGGAGACAAGGTAGACTGATGTTCCATGGCAAGATACGTGATTTCCGCTCCCATATCAATCACTTGAAGATCATGGCGGTTATAATCATAAGCGTATAACAGATTTCCCACACTATATAGAATGATCATCTGTTCAGAAAAGAAAGCATAATGCGCTGCACGGGCAAAATCTGTAGCAACCGACAAATCAATCTGGCTAGCATAATGCTTAATCGGATCAGATGCATACTCCATCGGTGCTGTAAATGCATAAACCCAATAATTTCCGTCAGCATCGTTCATCAAAGCATACGAACGTCCATTATTTCCATAACCATTTTCCCCGTAAACAATCTGCCGAACCGGGGTATATTTATTTTGGTCGAAATAAAAAGGAAATTCAGAATCAACTGAAGGCTTATCACACTTTGTTGCACTCGACATAATTCTATGTCCAGGCTTTTTAAAACAATGGTTGGTCATGTCAAAAAAACAAACGTATGACACCGAAGATTCCGCCGCAGAATAAAAAGCTACCGGATAAGGTTTAAATAATTGATCTGTATTGGCATTATCCCTGTTGATCGGATTTCCATAAGCTTCACTAAGTGCCATATTACCCGTGAAGATTTCATTTTCCGTGACGATTAGTCTCATTCGAGCTTCTCCACTCAAGCTGATACAATTGGGTCCCCAAGTTCCCGGACAAATATTCATTAAATGAAAAGGTCTTTGCACAGAAGACAACGTCGGATAAATTCTGTCTTCAAGTTTTTGATCTTGAATAACATCCACCCGTTCTAATTGAGCGCTGTATTCTATCGAATACTGATTGTCCCGCGTGACGGCCCATAAAGCATTATATCCATTATCTTTGTGTCCCGTGAAAATCAAATCTTTTGCCCCTTTGATTTGTAAAGAATTAATAAAAATATCTTTTATCAAAGTAGTATCTTTCCCCATCGGCATACTCACAAAATCCAACCCTACAGTACCGTCCGATTTATCTCCATAAAGATAAAAACCACGAACAAACTGACTCGTAGCATACAGACTAAAAGAATGATCGTATTTTACACCCGTACTTTTATCCGTCACTTGAAAATAAATCGTATACATTCCAGGCGGGACATTCACTTTATACACCAAATCCCGTTCCGAACTTATCTGCTCATGCTTATGATTGCTCAGAGATTCGGAATTTTGGCAGAAGAACCAAGCATATTCCAAATTATCCTCGGAAAAACCTTCCAAAGAACAATCTATCACAGGAGAAACTTTAAGAGTATCAAAATAAGATGTCTTGTCATACTGAAATTCTATGCCGGAAATCTCAATTTCATTAATATCTAACGTGATTTTTGATCCCTTATCTTCAACACAAGAAAATAGGAGACCAACAATACTTAAAACGATAAATATCGCATACATTTTATTTTTTTTCATACGTAAATTCTTTATTTATAATAATTTTCAGGCTTTGTTCCTGCTGACCATGCAGATGACCCTCCTAGTGTTTTAACGGCTTTTGTATACATCATTGTACCATCCTCATCAAGTACCACTGTCTCGCGGCTTTTAGCCATCTCTAGTAAGTATTTACCAAACGCTTCATCTATCGCATTTGCCCGATTCATCGGCATCGCCGCAGTAATATTAGCATAATCATCAATAACTGTCCCCGTCACAGACATCATTAAACGCCATTTTTTAACCGAAAACACCCCAAACAATCCTTTCCACCACCCCTTAGGCTGTGTTACCACATCGTACACATAAATGTTATGAAAACTAGCATTATGGTTATTAGAAAATTCATCATTAGCCATGGGAGAATAACTTCCAGGATTATCTTCATAATCAGTATACAATAACTTAAAATACTTATTATCTTGAAGTTCCAATTGCAAAACAAGCGTATCATTCAACATCTCTTCCGAACGATGAATTGTCAATTTAATCGTGGTTTCGCATTCCCCAGCCTTTATAACGTACGTATCTTTCAATCCATCGTAGTCACGCTCATTTTGAGCTGTAGTGCTGTCCGGATTAGCAATCACACTAAATTCCCGGTCATAAGTCTTAGGATATCCGGAAGCCATAACACGACATTCGATATCAATGTCACTCTCCATGACATCACCAAAAGACACGGCCGTAAAAAATTCATGTGCACCGATTGAAGATCGAACATCAAAATACAAAGCATCTTCACCTTCATAATCCATCATCTCTTTCTCACAACTATTCAAAGTCAATAGCAGTGCTATCAAAATACCCAAATAATATAAATATTTTCTCATCTCTTTTCCCTATTTAATTAACACGTTGATCCGTTTCGATTTTAGGCAAAGGCCATTCATAATACTGCAAATACATACTCTCAGTCCACCCTTCTTCACTAAATTCAGTCCCCGATAAAATCTCTTCCATGGCTAATCGTTTATAATAAAAATACAATTGTCCTTCCCCTATTACCTCTCGCATAAATTCAGACGTGATATACTGACGAATAGTCTCTTCCGTATCACTTGACTGCAATTCGATATTCACACAATTTCGATTATTACGAACTTTATTGATATAGGCGATAGATTCGGTGAAGTCATCTGAACATTCTGCCGCAATTAAATAAATTTCGCTCATTCTGATCAGCGGAATCATGTAACGATACGGCTTTATAGCTCCCGAGACATCAGCATATTTATGAAAACATATCGACGGTTGAGAAGTATTTCCTGTACTTGTCATCTGTTCCAACGTCTCTTCACTCCAGAAGTTTGCCCCCCGACGATAATCCGTTTCATCTGAAAAATAATACGGTAACTTACTCGAAGCATCATTCAATCTTTCTCCTTTAAACACGAGAGCATTATTAATAGTCGTGGTATTCTTAAAGTAAGAATTAAACAAATTCACTCGACTAGTATTATACAAACCAAATATTACCTCTGTTGAAAATAACAGATCCGGAGATGTAGAGTTTACAATATCAGTTCTAGAAGTCCAAGGGAATATCAGTTTTTCTTCATTTTCTGCTATCAACTCCTTACAAACAAGCAATGCATTATTCCGGTCTCCTATCCATAAGTAGACCCGAGCCAATAAGGCTTTTACAGCATAAAAATTCAAACGATATTGCCTGTAACGAAAATCATTCGTTTCATTCAAATCTTTTGAATCCTCTGCCATCACACCCTCTGTACGAATGGGGTCTTCTTTAAGCAAATCTGCCGCATCATTTAAATCACGGATGATTTTTCCCATAACTTCCTTAGCCGGTAATAAAGGCTGTATTTCTTTAGAATCGGTCTCTTGATAGGGAATACATATTTCATTCTCCGTATCAACACTATAAATAGGACCATAAATCCGCATCAAATCAAAATGGAGAAATGCGCGTAATCCCAAAGCTTCCCCCTTGATAAACGGGTAATATATCTCTTTAATTGCAGAATTTTCCGAATCGATATGAGCTAATAAGGTGTTCAAATTAGCTATTTGTGAATATTGACGCATCCAAAGATTGTCGCTCGTATTCTCGAAAGATGGTTCCGAAAATTCGTAATTAGCATAAACATGAAACAAATGATCACTATTTTGACGGACATCATAGTACTGAGCCATCACATCGAGCACCGTCATGGTTAATGTTGAAGCATAATTTTCGTTTAACCGATTATACACTCCATTTAATGCACTTTGAAAACCTTCGTTACTTTCAAAAAGCTTATCCTCCAGCATACCATCCTCCATATCTACCGCCAACCAATCATTACAGGATGCAAACACAAAAACGAGAATGCATACCAAAATCAAATGTTTTATATAATTTATTGTTTGCATAACATTTATTTTCTTTTAATTAAAATCGAATACTCAATGATGCCGAAACCGCCCGTTGAAATGGATAATCAAGACCGCGTTCCTCCTTAACCGTTGAAAGCCGGAAAATATCATTCATATAAACGCGAAATGAAAAAGAAGATATCCCCATTGGTTTCAACCAAGTAGCCTGTGTCGATTCGTACCCTAGTGAAATAGACTTACATTCCAAAGTATTATCATCTGCGACAAAACGACTCGACATTTTTGTCTTCGCGACATCATTGATTCGCCTAAATTTTGCCACATCTCCCGGCTTTTGCCATCGATCGTACAAGGCTCTTTTATCTTGATTGTATTGCAAATCATCACCACTTAACCCTTCAATCTTATTGAATAATGTTGACAAAAAGATCTGTCCTCCATAGCGATAGCGGAAATTAACACTAAAAGAAAAACCTTTATAACGAACCGTAGACCCGAAATTTCCTTCAACATCAGGATTAGAATCTCCCACGATAACTTCTTCAGAAGTATCCAAATCATACGTATAAGAACCATCTTTCCGTTGGAAGACCTCATTACCCGTCATAGGATCAATACCCATCGACTTCACTGCCCAAAGTGCGGTAGAACTTACACCATCATAGTAACGCAAAAGAGATTGATTTTCCTGTCCATCTTCATTATAGCTTTCAAGCAAATCACCTATCTTATAATAAGTCGTTTTTGTATGTAACAAATTTGCATTCACCATCCATTTTACATCTCGTTTCTGTATTATCTGATAACTAGCAATCAACGAGTAGCTGTTATTCTTAGTAGCTCCAATATTCATTGGAACAGAGCTTGCCCCCGTTGATGCCGGCTGAGAAATTGTCAACAAGATCGGATCGCTATCTTTATACGTATAATCAGCTGTTAACCGTAGCCTTGAATTGAAGAGTTCTAGATCAAAACCCACATTATGGGTCTGAGTCCGTTGCCATTTCAAATTTTTATTTCCCCATTTACTTACTACTGAAGCCAAGCCAAACATATTTTGATATGAAGTATAATACGTGTACACGCTGTTAGCCGTTTTAGCCTCGATATTTTGATTTCCCGGATTTCCCAAAGAATAACGTATCTTCAAATAATTAATAACACTATTGTCATTCAAGAAATTTTCGTTGTGTACATTCCAACCTACTCCGAAGGACCAAGTCGTAGAGAAAGGATTATTGACTCCGAAAACGGAAGCCCCGTCACTACGTAAATTAAAATCCAACAGATATCTCATATCATAAGCATAGTTACCATTCAAATAAAAACTCGCAGACCGCTGTTTGTCAACACTTGAGCTAGGACGATCTCCTTCCGGGTAACTATTAGAAAAATTCGGATTGGAGAATTGATCGGTAATATATCCTATAGTTTGAAAACTCTCACTGATACTTTTGGTGTCTGTCAACTGTGCCCCTGCAATCAAATTATAAGTATGCTCTTCAACAGAATTCCCATAACTGACAAGCACACTACCATCATAAGAAGTCTGTCTATATTCTGTATGACTATATGAACCTTGTTTGGAGGTTTCTGTTCCTATAAAATCCGTAGCATAAGGCGATTGGAATGCTTTTTCGGTATTTCTTGAAGTAGTCAAACCAAACTTTCCCTGTACCCGCATCCCCGATAAGGGACGATATTCAAGAATAAAATTATTTCTAAAATCAAAAGCATCACTTTTATTATAGCTTTTCTGAACAAAATCCCATAACGGATTATACACCGATTTTTCTTCAAGAACTTTCAAAATTTCACCATTTTCATCGTATGGTGATTCATATGGATTCATACGGGAAAATGAACTAAAAGGTACTACATTATTAGGAGCAAAGGTATATCCGACTGTCGTTTGATTGCTTAAATTGAATTTTTCAACCCTGTAAAGTAAATTGATCGTACCATCAACATTCTGCCGTTCAGACTTTTTCATCACCCCTTGGTTGTTTTTGTAGCGAAAAGTTAAACCATAACGAAAAATCGCATCTCCCCCTTCGATATTAAAAGAATGCTCGTGAGTATAAGCCGTACGCAACGGTTTATCCAACCAATAAGTATTTAAACCGGCAACTACACGTGCCAGCCGTTTATAATAAAGTGCACGATTAGCATCATCTAGAATCTCGCCATGTTCATCTAATGTACCATAATGACCAGACAAACGTTCAAATTCAAGTTTCTCGCTTGAATTCATCAAATTATAATCTGTTAAATCTGCCCAAGCTACTTGATAATTACCATTATAGCTAAAACGCAATTTCCCCGCCTCGGGCTTTTTGGTTTCCACAACAATTACTCCGTTAGCGGCTTTAGCTCCATAAATCGCAGCAGATGCAGCATCTTTCAGTATCGTAATACTTTCAACTCGATCCATATTCAAATCTGAAATATCCTGCAATGTTGCTTCAAACCCGTCCAATATAAACAATGGTTGATTGGCCGTAGCCGAATAAACATCTGACAAACCGGTAATACTCGTTGTTCCATTAATAGTGACATCCATAAGAGTATTAGGATCCGACCCCATCAAGTTGTTATCAGCAATTACAAATGATGGATCCAAAGCACTTAAACTTTGAAGTATATTTTGATTCCCGATCTCTTTTAACTCTTCAGTCTTATAAGTCTTAGCCGACCCCGTATAACTTTCAGTCTTACGAGTAAACATACCGGTAACCACAACCTCGTCAATCTCAGAAGCCTCATCTTGCAATGTAACGTTTATAACATCTTTGCCGGCATAAGCAATCTCTTGCGTATTCATTCCCACGAACGAGAATATCAACACGGGCTTTTCATTTCCCTCTGCCACGGTAATCGTGTAATTACCATCCATATCCGTGGCAACTCCTATGTTCGTATTTTTTATTCGTACAGTAACCCCCGGCAGTGGATTCTTTCCGCTATCGGTGACTTTACCCGTGATTTTTAAAGCCTTCACCTGTTGTTTTTCTGTCACACGCTTAATAACGTACACCCCGTCAATCACCTCGCAACTAAAACCTTTTCCCTTCAATACCGCATCAATGGCATCCTTTACCGGGGCATCTTTCAAGGAGATGTTCTGACATATCACTTTTTCCAACTGATTCTCGTTAAAAATAATCTGCTCACCCGTAATATCCTTAATACGAATCAAAACATCACTTACGGATTCCGATTTCACGTTCAATGTCACTGTTTTCACTTGTCCAAAAACAGCACTTGAAATGAACAACGTGAAAAATAGTGTGAAAATAACATACGTTTTCATAATTCGACACGTTTTTCTAAAATTAACAGGAACTCCTCTCCTGTCAAATTGATTTTTTTTCATACCTTTGAAATGTTTACATGTTAAATAATATGTATCAATAAATTGTACGGGTTCAGGTCGCCAAACTTTCAACTCGTACTTTTTTATTTTCTCCTCACCTTTATATTCTTACCATTTATCTCAAACTTAATATCATACCCTGCCTCAAAAAATCGCAACAAAGTTTCAATATTCCCATAACGATTCAATGTTGCCGAAAAATAAAGCTCATGCAAGGATTCGTCTTCGAAAGTAATATTCACATCATACCACCGCATGAAATCTTTCATGATTTCATCCAACGGTTTCCGTTCAAAACTGAATTGATGATTTTTCCAAGCAATCTCATTATATACTTTTACTTTTTGAACAACAACCTCCTGCCCTTCCTCGTAACGAACCTGATAGCCAGGCTCTATTTTTATGTATTCATCTTCTTTCTGCCCATTTTTAGCAAAGCCGACACTTCCATCCACCAAGGTTGCTCTAATTCCCTCTTCATCAACATAACGCCGCACGTTAAATTGCGTACCATACACCCTGACATTTCCCAAATCCGTTGTTACAACAAAGGGATGCCCTTCGTCATGCACGACCTCAAAATAAGCCTCTCCGGAAAGAAATACCTCCCGTTTTCCCTCTCCAAAATTTACCGGAAACTTTAATTTTGAATCAGCATTTAACCAAACTTTACTTCCATCACTCAACACGACATGGTACTCTCCCCCTTTGGGCGTTATCACTGTATTATATTCCATTTCAGTCCCTCTCCTGTCTTCTTCAAACAAAATGGTTCCCTCGTTTCTCTTGATTTTTGCCACACCGATGAATGTATCCGTGCTATCCACACCACGATCAAGGTTCACACTTGTCCCATCAGACAGAATCAAAATAGCCTTACTTTTCCCCGGAGTAATAACTGCAACCGATGTCTTCTCGAGGATTTCAACTCGCATACGTTGTAGCATATACACACTACTGATCAACCCGACAAGCAATACGGCCGCCACACTCCATTTCAACCATCGCCTACGCAACATTACCTGATGCCCTTTCTTCCTCTGCAGATAAAGGAACTGATCCAATTTTGCCAACTCCCGTGACATATCACTCTCACGGATAGTATCACTGTTCCATTCGGCAACCATCCTCTCATAGTACGCTTTTCGTCGGGTATCCTTGGCAAGCCACGTCAAAAACTTCTGTTCTTCCTCCTTAGATAATTCCCCGTTCATGCGACACACCAATAGTTTCCAATCTATATATTCATCATGTCCCATAGTCATCAAAATGTTTTCAAAAGCAATAACCATTCACCCTTAAAACGGGGGACAAGATTTTTTATTTTTTTGCAGATAATCGAAATATAACTTAGATTTGTATTCAAAATCTGGCATATGGTGAAACCTCATTTGGACATACAAGAACTTGGTCGAAGGATAAAAAAACATGACGAAGAAGCGTTTCGTATACTATATATCAAATATTTTTCAAACCTACGACATTATGCCATGCGTTATCTCTATGATTGGAATGAAGCAGAAGACCTTGTTCAAGAAGCCTATTTCACGTTATGGTGCAATTTAGATAAATACGATGGTGAACGTAACATCATCGCCTACCTGCTCACGTATGTCAAAAACGCTTGCTTGAAATACATTCGCAACCTCAAGATTCAGGATAACAATCAAGATAAAATTATCGAAGCGATGCTATTTTCAAATATAACGGATGAAGAACCTGACGAAGAATTACAGCATCGTTTAAACGAAATCCTTTCCCAGTTACCTGAAAAGCAAAAAGAAGTATTGCTAAAACACGTTGTCGACCACAAAACCATTCCCGACATCGCTAAAGAATTAAACATCGCCGAGTCAAGCGTAAAGACCCATTACAAACGAGCTATTGCCCTTCTTCGAAAAAATTTATGCTTTATATTGTTCGGTCTTTAAAATAAGAAAAGCCCATAAAACCACTTCCATGGCCTTATGGGCTTAACAAAACCTTACGAACTATTTATTTGTTTTCAAAAACAATTTTATCATCCTTCACGTCTACCATGATACGACTATCTTTGGAGACTTCCTCGGCAAGGATCTGTTTGGACAAATCGTTCAACAAAGTACGTTGAATAACCCGTTTTACCGGACGAGCACCGAACTGCGGATCATACCCGGCCTCGGCCAACCATTGTACAGCTTTATCCGTGATTTCAATGGCAATACCATTATTTTCCAACATTTTCTTCACGCCGTTGAACTGCAAACGTACGATATCCACGATTTCCGATTTCTTCAACGGGGCAAACATGATAATCTCGTCAATACGGTTCAAGAACTCCGGTCGAATAGTTTGCTTCAACATCTCGTAAACCTCGTGGTTCGTCTTATCAAGCACCTCATCCCGGTTATTTTCGTCAATACCTTTCAGACGCTCCTGAATAATGTGCGCACCGATATTGGAGGTCATGATAATGATCGTATTTTTGAAATCAACGACCCGGCCTTTATTATCTGTCAAACGTCCATCGTCCAACACTTGCAACAGGATATTGAATACATCGGGATGGGCTTTCTCGATCTCGTCCAACAATACCACGGAATACGGTTTCCGCCGAACAGCCTCTGTCAACTGACCACCTTCATCATATCCCACGTATCCCGGAGGTGCTCCGATCAACCGAGACACGGAATGACGCTCCTGGTACTCGGACATATCGATACGCGTCATCAAGGATTCATCGTCAAACAGGAACTCTGCCAACGCCTTAGCCAACTCGGTTTTACCCACACCGGTAGTTCCCAGGAATATGAACGAACCGATCGGTCGTTTGGCATCCTGCAATCCCGCACGGTTTCGACGGACAGCATCTGCCAATGCCGTGATTGCCATCTCTTGACCTACCACCCGTTTGTGTAATTCATCCTCCAGATGCAGCAACTTCTGACGCTCACTCTGCATCATCCGGTTAACCGGAATTCCCGTCCATTTAGACACGACAGCCGCGATATCATCTTCCGTCACCTCTTCCCGGATCAATGAATTGCCATGCTTCATATCTGCCAACTTAGCCTTCACCTCTTCAATACGCCGCTCGGCTTCTTTGATCTTACCGTAACGAATCTCGGCCACCTTCCCGTAATCACCTTCCCGTTCGGCCCGGTCTGCCTCAAACTTATATTGTTCTATCGCATCTTTATCTTTTTGAATCTCATCGATCAAAGAACGTTCCGATTCCCATTGGGCACGTAATTTCGTGCGTTCTTGGTTCAAATCAGCCAATTCTTTTTGAATCTCATCCAACTTCTTGCTCTTTCCTTCCCGTTTGATCGCCTCTTTCTCAATCTCCAATTGTTTGATCTTACGATCCAATTCATCAATCTCCTCCGGCACGGAGTTCATCTCCAAACGCAGACGGGCAGCCGCCTCATCTACCAGGTCAATAGCCTTATCCGGCAGGAAACGATCGGAAATATACCTGTGGGACAACTCCACGGATGCGATGATGGCATCATCCGTGATACGCACTTTGTGGTGATTCTCGTAACGCTCCTTCAATCCACGCATGATACTGATAGCGCTCATCACGTCCGGTTCGTCAATCATCACTTTCTGGAACCGACGTTCCAAAGCCTTATCCTGTTCAAAATACTTTTGGTATTCATTCAACGTCGTCGCACCGATAGCCCTCAGGTCTCCACGAGCCAAAGCCGGCTTCAAAATATTCGCCGCATCCATAGCTCCATCCGATTTACCGGCACCCACCAACGTGTGAATCTCATCGATAAACAGAATAATTTCACCTTCTGAAGCTAACACCTCGTTAACAACCGATTTCAGACGTTCCTCGAACTCTCCTTTATATTTTGCCCCAGCGATCAATGCTCCCATATCCAGCGAGTAAATACTTTTGGATGCCAGATTTGAAGGTACATCCCCGTTCACGATACGTTGCGCCAATCCCTCGGCAATCGCCGTTTTACCAACACCCGGCTCACCAATTAAGATCGGATTATTTTTTGTTCTCCGGGATAATATCTGCAATACCCGACGAATTTCATCATCCCGCCCGATCACGGGGTCAAGTTTACCGTTCCGGGCCCTTTCGTTCAAATTGATTGCATACCTTCCCAAAGCATCGTAATTATCTTCTGCCGACTGGGAATTCACTTTCGATCCTTTCCGCAACTCGTCAATAGCCGCACGGGTTTCCTTTTCCGTCATACCCGCATCCTTCAACATCCCAGAAACCGGATCTTTCACGGATAATAACCCTAATATAATATGTTCCAAAGAAACATACTGGTCACCCATCTCTCCCGCCAACTTCGTCGCTTTCTCCAACACCTTATTGGCCTCATCGGACAAATAGGGAGAACCTCCCGACACTTTCGGGTATCCATCCACGATTCGATCCAAAGCGGCCAAGACATTCCGGCTATTTACACCCAACTTGTTAAAAATAAAGTTCGTAATGTTTTCACCTTTCTCGATCACGCCTCTTAACAGGTGACCTGTTTCGATGGCTTGCTGACCTTTTTCCTGCGCAAGTTGCACGGCTGCCTGCACGGCCTCTTGCGACTTAATTGTATAATTGTTCATGTTCATAGTCTCATTTTCTCCTTTCTGCCTTCAACTTCACAAAGTATATACCGAAATTCTTATCCAAAAGTTTCATCTGGACAGAATGAAAAAACATTTCAACCTATAACATTAACAATCAATAAAAAACAAACTATTAATTTTCGTTTCCTAAAACAAGAGGCATTATAGATATGCCATTTTGTCTCTATATTTTGTAAACAATATGACAAAATGACTTAATTGTTTTCATTCTTTCCATCTCCGGAATGTATCTCGAAACGGGGGATAAGCGATCCCTTTCTCCGTGATAATAGCCGTGATTAACTCGGCAGAAGTCACGTCAAAGGCTGGATTATACACGTGAATCCCCCCGGGAGCCATTCTTCGGGTATACCATTTCTCGGTCACCTCTGCCGGATCACGTTCCTCAATTTTAATTTCCTTACCCGTGGGGCAATCCATATCAATAGTTGAGGTCGGTCCCAACACGTAAAACGGAATTCCATAATATTTAGCCAACACGGCCACCCCCGAAGTACCGATTTTATTTGCCGTGTCTCCATTGGCTGCCACCCGATCACACCCAACCAGCACGGCCTGCACCCATCCCTGTTTCATCACCGAAGAGGCCATATTATCACATATCAAGGTCACATCCACTCCTGCTTTCTGCAATTCGAAGGCCGTCAACCTCGCTCCTTGCAATAACGGGCGGGTTTCATCGGCAAAAACCGAAAAACCGAATCCTTGTTCCTGTCCCAAATAAATCGGAGCCAAGGCCGTACCGTACTCCGAAACCGCCAAATGTCCCGCATTACAATGCGTGAGTAATCCCATTCCCGGTTTCAGCAGCGACAATCCATATTCTCCAATTTTCCGGCACGCTGCCGCATCTTCTTTCCGAATCGCATCGGCCTCTTCCCGCAAGACTTGTTTCAAAACTTCCACCCCAGCACCTTGACACTTCAACAACGCAACTTCCATTCGCTCCAATGCCGTAAACAAATTTACCGCCGTAGGCCGGGAAGATGCCAAATAATTCTTCAACCTTGCAAACTCCCGGTAGAAATCATCAACCTCATCCACCTTTTGCATACACACGGAAATTCCGTAAGCAGCAGCCACCCCAATGGCAGGCGCACCCCTTACCTTTAACAAATAAATAGCCTCCCAAATTTCCTCCGGAGTTTTCAACGCCAAATAAACTTCCCGTCCCGGAAGTTGCGTCTGATCAATAATCACCAACGCTCCCTGCTCATAATCCGCACGTGCGGTCACGATCGTAAACAAATCCATGTTGAAAATAGTTTTTCGCAATATTAACAAAAAACATTTACAGTAACCACATATTTCCTCACAGATTACACCATACTAGTATTGTTCTTTTGCCTCACTCTTTTCTCTTTCCTCATCCACCAATACATCCAGATCCTGCACCAAATAATCATCTTTCACCCGATAAAGAAGATTTCTTACCGTGCCGGAAAAATATTGTTCAATCCCTATAAAAACCTCACTCTTGCCAAGTTGTTTTAACACATAGGGCTGATAAATATTTTCCACGTTCTTTATCACGTGTCGCTTGGATAAAACATACTTAGCACGTTCTTCTTCCCCATAACCATCTCTCGTTATCACGCAAAATGTCGAGTCCGAATTGAATACAACTCCAAGCCGACTGGATAACACCCCATCATAATAAACAAGAGTTCGAAACTGATAAATATTATCCAATTCCAGTTGTACGGCCCCATACCCTTCCCGCCGTCCATAACAAAGATGATATTTATTATTTTGAAAATAGTAAGTAAATCCTTCTATAATTTTATCACTTTCATCTTTAGGCCTGTAGATTTTATTGGCTAGCACCTTACTCACCAATGGAGAAACATTTTTTCCCAATATCTTATTTATCTCCGCCCGACTCAGAGATCTATGCGTTTGAGGTCCCCAATAACGAGTATCAATGATCGTGTCCCGTTGCTTTTTCAATACGGAAGCCTTATTTTTTATTCCATACTCTATCAACTGAAGCGTTTTCACCGCATCATAAGTCTTCACATGAACATGAAACAACAGCGTATCGCCCAATTCTCCCCGTTTATACCACAATTTATATTCGGGGACAATATCTTCCACGTAAGAATGTTTAAAATCAAGATAAATCGGTTGCTTGCAATTCAGTTCCTTGGATAAAATCTCTACCAACTGTGCAATAATATGAGATTTATATCTTTCCTCATGATCACCAAAACCACACCAATATGTAACCCGGACATTACCGAAATCTTTTGTAAACCCCCAATCCGAATGTCCCCATACCGGCAGTACAGACAAAACAAATACCATCACTACCAAACCGTTTTTTATCTTACTCGTCTTCATTATCGTATTATTTTTCACGGCACACGTTACAAATATAAAGATTTCAGAAGACAAATTACACACACGTCTTGTATTTTCTCAAACTCTTACCATTTTCAGAACCCTCCAAGTACAAACCAAAATCAACACGCAACACACGAACATAATAGCACTCGTCGAGTAAAGGATGTTTCCCATGCCCGTCAAAGGCGAAACAATCCCTCCCCCCAAGAAGGTTAAAAAGCCTAGTATTGCAGAGGCTGTACCCGAATTCTGTCTTTCCAGATTCAGAGCCAGCGTCGTGGAAGTTGGCAATATAATCCCCAAGAAAAAAAGAAACAGGAAAAAGACAATTTCAATAATGATAACGGATAATTCCATACAGAGAGCCACTCCGGTGCAACAGCACAAGAACATAAATCCGCATACCCCCACCCGCAAAGCATGTTCATTCGACCGGAAACGAACCACACTCAGACTACCCAACATGATTGCCACAGCATTGCAGGCAAAACAAACGCTATACATGACAGGAGAAAGATGGTAATGCTCCTGAAAAACAAACGGTGAAGACGCAATATATGAAAACATTACTCCCATTCCCAAAACTTGAATCAACACGAAATACATGAACTTGCGATGCCGCAACACCTCTTTATAATAAACAAATCGTTCCTTCAACTTCCCTTGCAACCGGCTCTCCCCAGGCAACGAATCATGAAACCGGAATAAAACCAATAACAACAACACCCCGATCAAAGCCAGTAATCCGAATATTCCTCGCCAATTCGTCACCAAGAGTAACAGCCCACCCAACACGGGTGCGCAAATCGGGGCCAAACCCTGCACGCAAGCCAACATGGAAAAGAATTTCGCCAAATCCTTTCCTCCGTACAAATCGGTCGCAATCGACTTAGAAATCACGATTCCCCCCGCACCCGAAAGTCCCTGGATAAAACGAGCCAAGATAAAAATCTCGATGCCGGGCGAGAAAACACAAGCAACCGACGAGAAGACAAAAAAGAACATCGAGATCACCAGCGGTCGCTTTCGTCCGAATTTATCACTCACCGGCCCCAAAAATATCTGCCCCACGGCCAGCCCGACCATGCTAAATGTCAAACTCAACTGCACCTGCGAAGCCGTCGTGTCAAAATAAGTTACCAAATTGGGGAATGCCGGTAAATAAAAGTCCGTCACGAAAGGCCCCAAGGCCGAAACCATACCGACGACGATAAGTATGTAAATTTTCGAATTTTTCTGTTCCATAACCTCTAATATTTATCATTTTCACGCCGCAAATATCCTCAACATCCCGCAAATGTTTTCGTCCTGATCATCCACAAATTTGCCCCATAATGCTTTTTCGTGCAAATACCTTATCTTTGTTTCCGGAACGTGAAATCAGAGTACATGCAAAAAGGAAAGGACATATCAAACAGCACGACAATCCCCTCTCTTGGAAATTTCTTTATTTCCATGTTAAACAAAGAACTTTTTACCCGGCTATTCCCTCTCCACAAACCACAACGTAACGACCTCAACGGGCTAATAGTCATCATGATCACTACCGGAGAAGGCCACCTAAAAATCAATGGCAAAGACTATCTCGCCCATCCCGGCACGCTAATCTCTCTTTTACCTTTCCATCTGATCGAAAATCATTACCTATCAGACGATTTCGCATGTAAATGCCTGTCTTACAGCTTTGACTTCATGGTCGATTTCCCGTTCGTCCTCAAATCGGGAATCTCGGAAAGAATAGGTAATAAACCCTATCTCTCCCTAACGACAGAAGAATTCAACCACCTGGACGAATTTTTCATTTTCATTTCCCACCAAACAGCCAGACTTGATCATCCCTCCCGGGAAGAGATCACCAAAGCCTTACTTTTCTCCTTCATCGCAGAACTCAGTTTCATCTACTCTCGCCAAGCCGTACTCGTGGGAACCAATCGTCAAAAACAAATTGTAGACGATTTCTTCCGGCTATTGCACCAGCACCACAAACAAGAACGTTCCCCATCGTTCTATGCCGACAAACTTTGCATGACATCGAAATACCTATCGAGCATACTGAAACAAACCACCGATTGCTCCCTCTACCAGTGGATAACGAATTTCAGCCTGCAAGAAGCTAAAGTATTATTGAAATCATCGGACATGAGTATCATCCAGATTTCCGAGGAACTTAACTACCCGAACTCTTCCTTTTTCGCCCGCTTTTTCAAAAAACACACGGGCATGACTCCCCTACAATTCAGAAACAACAAGCAAGTTCATGAAACTTCCAAAGAATGAAACAAAAAGCCGTTTTCCCCGTTATCTTAAAATAAAAACAATGCCCTTATGAAACAGAAATTATTAATAACCTTATGGGTGATATTAACTCTTATCACTTTCCTCCCCAGAGAACTAAAAGCCTGCACCGGAATCACGCTAAAAGCCAAAGACGGTTCCCGCATTGTGGCCCGCACCATTGAATGGGGAGGCAGCAATCTCAACAGCCAATACGTTGTTGTACCAAGAGGATACACGCAACAATCCTACATCCCTGGTAGCACAACGGGAGGAATGACTTTCACGGCTCGCTACGGGTATATCGGGTTAGCCGTAGAACAAGAACAATTCGTGGCAGAAGGATTAAACGAGGCAGGACTTTCCGCCGGATTATTTTATTTTCCACAATACGGAAAATACGAAGCTTACGACCCCAAAGAAAATGCATCCAATATCGCCGACTTACAACTCGTTTCTTGGATATTGGGTAGTTGCAAAACCGTGGATGAAGTAAAAGAATCCATTAAAAAAGTTCATGTCATTGGCATCGATCCGAGGGCATCTACCGCCCACTGGCGCTTTGCCGACACCACCGGACGCCAGATTGTTCTCGAAATCATCAACGAAAAACCGATCTTTTACGAAAACGAACTGGGAGTTCTGACCAACTCCCCAAGCTTCGACTGGCAAATGACAAACTTGAATAACTATGTCAATCTGATTCCCGGTATGGCACCCTCTCAGCAACTGGACGGAGTAACGCTTGCTTCTTTTGGAAATGGAAGCGGTTTCCTTGGTATCCCGGGCGATATTACCCCTCCCTCCCGATTTGTCCGAGCAGCTTTCTACCAAGCCACCGCACCGCAACAAGAAACCGGTCAACAAACCGTTATCCAATGCTTTCAGATATTGAATAATTTTGACATACCGATCGGGATCGAGTTCGCTCCCAACCTGCCACCCGTTGATATCCCAAGCGCCACGCAATGGACCTCTGCAACTGATATGACGAACCGCATTATTTATTACCGAACCATGTACGACAACGCCATCCGTAGTATCGATCTCCGTAAGATCAACTTTGCCCGGGTAAAATATCAAACAGAGCCTCTCGACAAAATAAACCAGCAACCGATAATCCCGATCCGGATCGGATAATAAACATAGAGGGGCCACTCAAACAGCCCCTCTACACACACATTTTCACTTTATCTTTAATCATCAATATCCACTACCTGAAACTTATTATTAAATTTAATCTCCAAGCGATTTGACAATTTGATCTCATATCCTTCCGAATCATGCTCTATCTCTAAAATTTTTGTCTCCGGATAATTGGCTTTCATATATTTAAGTATTGCCTCCGGAATAATGGCAGCAGGAACTCCAACCATCTTGCATTTCACCTCTGTCCAATCTCCCGATTTATCGAATTCTAACTTTTCCCCGCTTGCAAACACCACATCATAACTCTTGTAAAACAAGCCCGTCTCCTGTGTTATCAATGCCACTTTCTGATCTTTAAAATAAGTCGTAATAAACGTCTGCGCCTTCACCGGTAACTGATTCATCTCAATCGGCTTGTCATTATCAGCCTTTACTATCGTCATCGAGAATAAACATACAAGTAAAAAAACAATCTTTTTCATATTCTTCTATTTTTAATGGGTTACTATTTCATTATTTATATCACAAAAATAGTCCCCGAATCTGAAAAGAATCTGGAAAAATAAGGGAATTATACACGAGTTTACAGTACTCACGGGCATACCTGTAACAAACGCCCCCTTACACCGAAGAAGACCTACTCCCTGTTAATCCCTTCTCTACCCTTTCCCGCAGGCAACAATGAAATACCTACATAACACGAACGGAGCATATACACCCGCCAGTATTCATGCCATGTACTTACTATGTACATGCTATGTTCATGATATAGGGAAAGGATAGAGCAACCATAACCCAAAGTCGGACCTTTGTCGAACAAAATACAAGGCGTTTATTTTACTTTACCGCAAATTCGCATATTTTACGATAATACCACACCCCGACAACATCAGCCAAGAACCAACCAATAGGGATGGACCACCAAATTCCCGTAACCCCGACAACCGGAATTGCAGATAAAGCGTAAGCCAAAGCGACACGGGTTCCTAAAGAGATCACCGTTAGCACGACCGACATACCCGGCTTCCTAATTCCCCGATAAAAACCGTATAACAGGAATAGACAACCGATCCCGCAATAAAAAGCGCCTTCAATCCGCAGGTATTGAATCCCTATAGAAATAATTTCCGTTTCATGTGCCGGCACAAAAATTAACATCAAGGGACGGGCAAACCCGAACACGACAAAAGAAATAAAGATACAAAAAAGAGTTGCAGAAATAACCGCCACCCGGATTCCATCACGAATTCGCTTCATTTGCCCGGCGCCAAAATTTTGGGCAATAAACGTCGAGAAAGCATTCCCGAAATCCTGCACGGGCATATAAGCAAAAGAATCGATCTTAACTGCAGCTGCAAACGCAGCCATCACGGCAACCCCAAAACTATTGATTAACCCCTGAACCATCAATATTCCAAAATTCATCACGGACTGCTGGACACAAGTCAAGGATGAATAGATAGCAATTTCCTTCACTGTTTGCCATTTCATACACATATCTTCCCGTCGGATCCTGAACTCCGGGAACTTCCAAACCGTGTAAACACAAAGGCCCATTCCCGAAATGACCTGCGCGACAACAGTAGCCCATGCCGCCCCTTTTACTCCCCAATCACACCCCAAAATGAAAAGCAAATCGAGCACAATATTCAAAACGACCGCTACCCCTAAAAACCACAACGGCACGACGGAATTGCCTATTGCCCGCAACAACGAAGCGTAATAATTATAGATGAAAGTGAACCCGATTCCCCAAAAGATAACCCAAAGATAATCACGCATCAACGGGTAAACATCTTCCGGCACCTGTAATAATCTCAAAATAGGATCAATCCAAACGAAAACCGAAACATTCAAAACTAAAGTAACCAAACCAATTAACACCAAAGAAACAAAAGTACTACGTTTTAACGCTTCCCTGTCTCCGGCCCCGTATTGCAGCGAAAAAACAGCATCGCTTCCCATACACAACCCCAAAAGTACTGAAGTCAAGAAAACCATTAACGTGTAGGCCGAACCGACAGCCGCCAAGGCCTTCGCTCCTAGAAACTGACCGACAATCAGTGTATCAGCAATATTATAGAATTGCTGTAACAAATTCCCCAATATCATGGGAACAGCAAACCACAACAATCCAAGAGCTATACTTCCAGTCGTCAGGTTCCGATCCTTTTTCCCGTTTACCATTGACCTCTTCTCCTTTAAAAACGGCAAATCCCACATAATTCTTACACTTTTTACTCCCCAGGGGACAAAAGTAAAAACTTTATAACAACAACACAATTCCCATCCGGATTTCGTAATTTCGCATCGTTTTTAATGAATTAACAGTCATGTCTAAATTACGCAGTTATATACTTCCGATGGCCATTATCCTAGGGTTACTATTGCACAATTGGTGTAGCCTGTTAGCATGGATAGTTCCCTATTTTATATTTATTATCCTACTCCTAAATTTCGTGGCCGTTAATTTACGCAAGTTACAAATTTCCTCCATGCACTTGTGGCTCATGCTATTTCAAATTGTGATCAGCATCGGAGGTTACTATGCGATAAAATCAGCGGACATGAATGAAACGGTGGCTCAAGGTGTTTTAATCGGAGTTTTATGTCCCGTGGCCGCTTCCGTTGTCGTCATTGCCAGCATGCTTGGTGCCAAAAGGGAAACTACAACCGCCTACACGATCGTGGGAAATCTCATGGTAGCCATTATCGCCCCTGTATATTTCTCTTTCATCGGCTCACACCGAGATATGTCTTTCATGGATTCTTTTCTACTCATTCTCAGCAAAATTAGTCCCGTGATAGCCCTACCGTTTTTCGTGACACTTGCTTTGCAGATTTTCACCCCTAAAGTCAACAGCTTTCTCAACCGCTACAAAGGAATTACATTTTACCTTTGGGCCATCTGTTTACTACTCACGCTAGGACAAACCATTAATTTTATATTCATCCACGGGGAAGGCAATGAAAACACGATTCTCGCCTTAGGAATCTCATCCGTCATGATCAGCACGATCCACTTTGCTACAGGCAAATGGTTAGGAAGCAAATACGGCGATCGTATTGCCGGAGGTCAACTATTAGGGCAAAAAAACACCGCCATGGGCATCTGGATGGCAAACACGTATTTGAATCCATTAGCTTCCGTGTTTCTAGCTTTTTATTCCATCTGGCAAAATCTCTTTAATAGTTGGCAGTTGTGGCATCAGGATAGAGAAAAATTGACAAAGCTTCCACCCACAGTTCAAAATAACACCCTTAACAACAAACACCTAAAAAAGACATCAAATAACTCAACTCTTTTTATAGGATAATTAAAATTACACAAAGCTTATAACTAAAATTAAAAACAGGTTTTCTACTTGAGCCTTCATATCTAAATTCTGGTTTAAACATAGTTTAAACATTTGCCCACAAACTACTCAAAACAGAAATAATACAAAAAGATACTCCTCCGCACCCCACAAAAGAAAAACCCTCTCAATCATCAGATCAAGAGAGTTTCCTTTCGATTTTTTTGTACCCAGGGCGGGAATAGCCACATAAAAAAACGAGAAAACAAAAGCAACCATTTTCATTGATTTGCAAACAATTACATTTTTATATTTTTCTCTTGATTTCATAAAATCACTCTTTTTTTGTTGAAATTTGCACCCTATTTGCACCCCAGAAAAAATATTATTATACCTTTGCAAATAAGGGAAAACAAAGATAAAATAAGATTGGCAAAAAAATGGCAAAGAATGATACAAAAGTAACAGATAACCCCAAATTGAAGGAAAAAACACTTTCTGACGGGCAAATAAGCTTGTATTTAGAGTATTATTTAGGCTATTCAAAGCAATATGATGAGGAGAAAGATAAAGAAGCGGTAAAGATTATCAGGAAAAAAGAATTTTTAAATCTCTATATCTGGCAAGCCCCAAGAACCCCGCTAGAACGACAACAAAACAAGGAAACACTAGAACTGGCAAAAAAGATCAGGTTTGAACGAGAGCAAGAAATGAAAGCTGGGAAATTGGGGTATCGGCTAGAAAAGAAAGACAATGTCAATTTCTTGGATTACTTTCAAAACTACATAGACAATTACCAAAAGAAAGACGTTAGGGTTATCATGATGGCTCTAGCTAAATTTAAAGCGTTCCTTGCAAAAAAACACCCCGTTTATGCCAATTTCATTAAACCTAACAACCTCAACCGGGATTTAATGCTAGAATTTGTTGAATACTTACAAAGTATCTGTGTCGGGGAAGGGGCACACACTATATTTCAACGATTCAAAAAGGTTGTCAAGTATGCAGAAGAACACGATGTGCTACACAAAAACCCGTGCAACGGTATCACTTGCAAAATAGACGACCAAGTCATAAAAAAGGACATTCTAAGCCTTGAGGAAATAGAAAACCTACTAAATACCCGTTATCAAGGGGAAAACCCAGAGATAAGGAAAGCATTTATATTTTGCCTCTACACGGGTATCCGATTTTGTGATGTCGTGGAGTTAAAATTCTCAAACGTGGATTATTCAAACAGGCTTTTATCATTTGAGCAGAACAAAACAAGCGGGCACAGCAAGGCTAGTAACGTGGTGATACCTTTGAACGATGGTTTAATTTCCCTCATCGGGCACCCCTCGTCACCTGATAACATGGATGAGGTAATATTTAAACTTCCCTCCCATACCATGTGCCTAAAAGCGTTAAGGCACTGGACGGCTAGAGCCGGGATCACAAAGCATATTACTTGGCACCTTGCGAGTCACAGCAAAATATTTTATTTATTGAATATCAGCGAGTTAAGTACTTTAAAGAATGTAACTGCTAACGATTTAGAAACGAGCTATATTCTTTTT
>QWCN01001780.1_pt1 | contig 40409 bp, 35 predicted proteins | sample 1972711 | NCBI WGS metagenome assembly QWCN01 (sample SAMN09866707, study PRJNA288562) | Human gut metagenome isolate term1_stool, whole genome shotgun sequencing... | isolation source: gut | host: Homo sapiens | place: USA: California
CTTCATGCCGTTGGCGCTGTAGTTGTCAGACTTGTAGGAGCTGACCGGGGAAATGACGAACAGCTGATAGTACGGCTGCATGACAATGACCTTCTGGCCCTTGTCGTCCTCGCGCTCGGTCTCCATCTGACCTTCCGCCCAACCAGTTACGACCCACTCACGTTCTTTGAATGTGTACAGCTTGCTTTCGTTTGCGCTCATATAGAGCCTCTCTTTCTGCCCATGTAGGGCTATGTAATATGAAAGACAGGCCCGGATCAGTTGACCCAGCCTGTCCAAGTACATATTAAAACCCGCCTTTGGAAGAAAATACCCGGGAACTACTGGATTTTTCCTTTTCCGCCGTGTATAATGATTTTTTGCGGCCAGCTGCCGCGTGAGATGAGAGAAATAGAGTCATAAGGAGAGAACCGCCATGTCCGCCACGCAAAAAGTCATGGGCCATGTGTACGCCATTTTCACCATTCTGGTGTGGGGCAGCTGCTTCGTGCTGACCAAGCAGATGCTCACCGCCTATACCGCTATCCAGATCATCCCCCTGCGGATGGGCCTGGCCTATATCACGCTGTGGGCGCTGCGGCCCAAGACTCTGAAGCTCCCCTGGAAGGACGAGTTGATGTTCATCCTCATCGGCGTTACCGGCGGCAGCTTCTACTTCTTCCTGCAGAATACAGCGCTGACCTACACCTTCGCCGCCAATGTCAGCATCATCATCGCCCTGTCCCCCATCCTGACGGTCATTTTGGCCCAGCTGTTCTCCCGCAATGGCGAGCGCCTGGGCAAGTTCGTGTACATCGGCGCGGTCATCGCCATCGCCGGCGTGGTGCTGGTGGTGCTCAACGGCCAGCTGACCTTCCACCTGAACCCTCTGGGCGACCTGATCGCCCTGGCCGCAGCCCTCATGTGGGCCGTGTACTCCATCCTTATCAAGAAATACACCGAGCAGTACGACAACTTCCTGGTCACCCGCCGGGTCATGCTGTGGGCCTTCATCACCGCCGTGCCGCTGATGCTGCTGACGGACGGTATGCCTGATCTCACACCCCTGTTCACCCAGACCAACGTCCTGCTGAGCTGGCTGTTCCTGGGCGTGTTCGGCAACGCCGTATGCTTCGCCATCTGGAACATCGCCTTCCAGCGGCTGGGCGTGGTCATCACCAACAACTATCTGTACGCCTCCCCCTTCGTGACGCTGGTGGTGGGCTACCTGCTGCTGGACGAGCAGATCACGGTGATGAGTGTCATCGGTGCGGTGCTGATCACCGTAGGCGTCATCGTGGCGTTGAAGAAGCCCAAGGAGACCGCCTGACCTCCCGTACATACAAAAACCGTGCGCCGCACAGCCGCGCACGGTTTTCTTGTTGCTTTTCTCCCCGTTTTTGGTATACTTACAGTAGGTACAACACCGTAAAGGAGGGCTCCCCATGCGACAGATATGTACATCCCGCAAGGTCTGGCTTCCCATTCTGCTGCTGTTCACCGCCGTATTCATTTTCGCCTGCTGGGACAGGGGCGTGTCCATCGACTTCGACGGCACCGGCCTGTACCTTGCCAACCCGCTCGATTCTGCCATCGAGACCGTTCCCGTTTCCTTCCACGGCCAGCTGCGCAAGAACGTTTACACCGGCAGCTGCGACATACCCGGTGTGCTCCAGTGTGACGACCTCTGCGTCATCTTCCGCGGCGACGAGAGCACCGATGTCTACTGCCGCGACCAAGCCTACTCCGAACCCACGCCCATCCACAGCATCACCCTTGACCGGACACAGCGCTGCGCCGAGATCCGCCTGTGGAGCGAATATACCGTGGAGGGTGACCGCGTCCTCGCCACCTTTGACCCGCTCATGCACCCTACCCTCACCGTCACCGAGTGAGACAGTCCCCCATAACGCACCGCATCCCCCGGCACACGCCGGGGGATGCGCTTTTTCTGTTGTTCATCTTCTCCCCAGGCGACTGAACCACCAGAAGGTCAGCGGCCAGACACACCCGGCGAACAGCACCACCAGCAGGTAGCGGATGCCCCCGGCGATGGCGGCGTTGCCGCCCAGCAGGGCGATCAGCGGCGCTTTCAGCCCGGAGCGTATGGCCAGCAGACAGCCAAAGCCCACTGCCAGCTTGATGAGCTGCGCCCACCACACCGCCTGTGTCTCGAACCGTATGTGCTTCCGGTCAGCAATGTTGGACACCAGCATGCCCACCGTGGCGCCCAGCAGCTTCCAGCCGTTCTCCAGCGCGCTGACGTAGTTGGCGGTGTCCTCGGCAGCGGCACCGGTGTCCCCCCGCAGGTACAGATAGCCCACGAAGGCCCCGCTGCACACCACCATAGTCAGTATGGTGTACGTCAGCACCACCGGCCGCCGGTCGGCCTCCTCCATCAGCGGATAGACCAGCAGCACCAGCGCCGCCGCGATCAGGAACGACACCCCCACATCCAGCGGCGTGTGGACACCCAGATACATCCGGCTGAACGCGATGAGCACCGTCAGCACGACCAGCACCACCCGCAGCCAGCCGCGGCGAGTATACCGGGCGATGCCGCCATAGGTGGCCACGGCGTTCTGTGTGTGACCGCTGGGGAAGGAATACCCCGTGGCCTCCGCCCGGGCAGACTCCACAATGGTGAAATCCGGGTCCTTTATCCACGGCCGGGGCACGCAGCAGAGTATTTTCAGGAATTGATTGATGACCGTGCCAAAGAAGCCCACGATCATCAGGTAATAGCCCTCGCGCTTGCTGACGCACCAGAACACCGTCACGGCGATGACCATGAAGAACAGCTCGCCGCCCAGCAGCGTGATGACCGACATGATCTTATCCAGCACAGGCGTGCGGATGCTCTCCAGCGCGTACAAAACTCCCATAAAGTCTCCCTCCTTTATGTTCTTCCGCTATTCTACTACACTTTTCTCCGCCGTGCAAGTGCAAGCGTTGACGGCACCGCGGCACCGTGCTATACTGTGGAAAAATGCAAGGAGGCCCCGCCATGAAGCCTGAAGAGCTGCTCTCCGTCCTGCACACCGCCAACCGTCTGAAGGACACCACCCGCCACTGCTGGACGCCTGGGAACCGTCACGAGAGCGTGGCCGACCACAGCTGGCGGCTGGCGCTGACGGCCTTCTTCCTCCGGGATGAGTTCCCGGAGACGGATATGGACAAGGTCATTAAAATGTGCCTGATCCACGACCTGGGCGAGTGCTTTACCGGCGACATCCCCAGCTTTCTCAAGACCGACGCCGACACAGCGAAGGAGGACGCCCTCCTGATCCAATGGGTAGGGACGCTGCCCCAGCCTTACCGCACGGAGATGGCCGCCCTGTACGCGGAGATGGACGCGCTGGAGACGCCGGAGGCCCGGCTCTATAAGGCGCTGGACAAGCTGGAGGCCGTCATCGCCCACAACGAGTCCCCCATCTCCTCCTGGCTGCCCCGGGAGTACGACCTGAACCTGACCTACGCCGACGAGAACGTGGCGTTCTCCCCGTTCCTCACGGCGCTTCGCGCCGCCATCCGGCGGGAGACGGAGGCAAAGATAGAAAAAGGCGAATAAAAAGCTTCCCGGCAAATGCCGGGAAGCTTTTTATTCACCCGCTGCCGCCAGCAGCGCATCGGACAGCCTCGCGTACTCCTCCAGGCCCAGGGCCTCGCCCCGCACGGTGGGGGACAGGCCGCAGCCGGCGACGATAGCCGCCAGCTGCTCCTTAGGCAGCTGCCAGCCGGTCTGCAGGCTGTTCACCAGCGTCTTGCGCCGCAGGGCAAAGCCCGCGCGCACCGTCCGCCAGAAGGCCTCCTCGCTCCGCACCTGTACCGGCGGGGCCTTTCTTGTAACGCAGCGCACCACGGCGGATGTCACCTTGGGCGGCGGCATGAAGCAGCTGTTGGGCACCTCGAACAGCAGTTCCGGCACGGTGTAGTACTGCATCAGCAGGGAAAACGCGCCGTAATCCGCCGTGCCCGGCTTCGCGCAGATCCGCAGGGCTACCTCTTTTTGAATGAGCACCGTCAGCTGCCGGAAACACCCGGCCCGGACACAGGCCGTGAGAAACGGTGTGGTGATGTTGTAGGGCAGGTTGGCGCACAGCACCGCCGGCAAGCCCGGAAACTTCTCCGCCGTCACCGCCGCCAGGTCCAGCGCCATCACGTCGCCCTCGATCAGGGTGAAGTTGTCATAGTCCGCCATAGTCTCCGCCAGCACCGGCGGCAGGCGCTTGTCCAGCTCCACCGACACCACCTTTTCCGCCCGCCGGGCCAGCTGCACCGTCAGTGCGCCGATGCCGGGGCCTACCTCCAGCACGCCGCAGCCGGGAACGCAGCCCGCCGCGGCGATATCCTCCGCCACGTCGCCCCGGATGAGAAAGTTCTGTCCCAGCGCCTTGGCAAAGTGAAAGCCGTGCCGCGCCAGCAGTGCCTGTATATCGTTCCGATCGCACAGATCCATCGTGTTTCTCCTTCACTGCATATTGCCGCCATTGTACCACCTTTTCCCCACCCGCGCAACGAAAAGCCGGAAAAAGTTTGTCTTTCTCCGTGCCGCGTCCCCTAAAACTTGACAAAATTGGAAGATAGTGCTATACTCCACGGGTATTGCTAATCGGTAACAAAAGTTACAAATTGTTTCAATTTTTATTGTCCGCCCTGTTTGAACACCTCCCGGGGCGGCTATACTGCGAGGTACTATGGAACAAACAGTCGTCACACAACCGAAGCGCTTGCAGCCGAAAAAGCCGCGGCGCCGCATCACGCCGGCCACGGTGTGCCAGGCAATCCACGATGTGCCCTACATCGTGGCTCGGGCCCTGATCCGCGCCGTGCGCGCAGTGGGCCACTGCTTTGCCTGGACCTGGGACGCCATCGCTTCCGACGTCAGGGCCAACTGGCGCGCCTTCTGCTGCGGACGGCTGGTGACCGGCTGCCGTGACGCCCTGCGTTCCCCGGCCCTGCGGGAGGTGCACCACATCATGCGCGATCATCCCTCTATCCGCGCCATCACCATGGTCGCCGCCACGGCGGTGATCTTCGCCGCCGCCGTTATGGCGGAGCCGGTACGCACCATGGACGCCATCTGCATCGTGGTGGACGGCGACGGTCCCCACGTACTGGACGAGCGCAGCGAGGAGCGCACCTATGACGATCTGCTGCTGCGCCGCAGCCTGGGCGACAAGTCCATGCAGCTGCTGCTGGAGCCGGGCCGCACCGTCACCATCACCCACGGCGACGACACACACACCCTCACCACCGAGGCCGAGCGTCTGTCCTCCCTGCTGCGGCGCAGCGGCATCCGTCTGGGTGAGGACGAGATGGTGGAGCTGAATGTCGCCGGCGAGGACCCTGCCATCCGCATCAGCGATACGCTGACCTACCAGCACTATGTCACTGTGGAGACGGACTACAAGATCCTTCGCTCACCGGATCCCCTGATGGACAAGGGCACCGAGGAGATCATCCGCAAGGGTATCCCCGGCCAGATCGTGGAGACGTATGAGGACACTGTGGTCAGCGGTGAGGTAGTATCTACCAAGTATATCGGTGCCAGCCACGACACCTCACACGCGGAGCTGGTGCGCTACGGCACCCGCGTCTACGAGGTGGAGGAGGGCGACACCATCGAAAAAGACTTCCCCAACGAGGTGGGCGAGGGCGGCTACCTGCTGTTCGCCTCCGGCGACACCATGACCTATAACAAGGTGATGCTCTGCTCCTCCACCGCCTACTACAGCGGCGGCGACGGCGGCGCTGCCTGGACCACGGCGGTGGGTGCCGCGGTGGGCGTGGGCACCGTGGCCGTAGACCCCAAGGTGATCCCCTACTACACCAAAATGTTCATCCAGACCACCAATGGCCGCCGTGTCTACGGCATGGGCACCGCCCTGGACTGCGGCGGCGCCGTCAAGGGCAACATCGTGGACCTGTGGTTCCCCACCAAGGCGGACTGCTACTCCTGGGGCCGCCGAAACGTCACCGTGTATATTCTGGATAAAAAGGCAAGCTAAGAGCATGGCCCCGGCGGGGCCATGCTCTTTCTTTACCCGCAGCCCCCGGTGTGAGCCGGGGGGGCTGCTTTTTTATTCTCCGTAGTGCACGTGCAGCAGCGCGTGACACTTTTCCTCGCCGTACTCCCTGAGTAAAGACGTGACGATGGGGTTTTTCTCCGCCCGCTTGAACATAGCGGAGGCATCGGCGGCATACAGTCCCTCGCCCCGCTTCTTCTTCACGTTGCTCAGCCCATAGGGCTGTCCCGCGCCGCCCACGCAGCCGCCCTGACAGGTCATGACCTCGATCAGGTGGTAGAAGCACTTGCCCGCTTCGATATCCGCGATCAGCTCCTTGGCGTGGATCAGCCCGTTGACCACGGCGATACGCAGCTCCTGCCCGTCCACGTTCAGTTCCACATGGCGGATGGATCCGTCTCCCCGCAGATCGGTGACACGGACGGCCCGCAGCGCATTCTTGCTCTTGTCCGGCAGGCAGTGACGCACCACCGCCTCGGCCACACCGCCGGTGACGCCGTAGATCACCGCCGCGCCGCTGCCCAAACCGAAGGGCAGGTCCGGGGACTCCAGCTCCAGCTCGTCCAGCTGCACGCCCGTCTCACGCATCATGTCCACCAGCTCCCGGGTAGTCAGCACCAGATCCACATCCGGCCGACCGTTATGGACGAACTCCGGCCGCGCCGCCTCCATCTTCTTGGCAGTGCAGGGCATAATGGCGATGTTGTAGGTAGTCCGCCCGTCGGCGGCATCTTTTTCGGCGTATTTGTCACGGATGACCGCCGCGAACATCTCCATGGGGGACTTGCAGGTAGAGATATGCTTCAGATACTTAGGGGCGTTGAACTCCAGATACCGCACCCAGGCGGGACAGCAGCTGGTGAACATGGGGAACGGCCCGCCGTTTTTCAGCCGCTGCAAAAACTCCTCCGCCTCCAGTATGGTGGTCATATCCGCGCCGAAGTTGGTGTCGTACACCTCGTCCACACCCATGAGCTTCAGCGCCGTGGTCATCTTGTCAATGACGTTCACGCCTGCCGGAATGCCAAAGGCCTCACCCACCGCCACACGGACGGCCGGCGCGATCTGCACCACCACACGCTTCTTCGGGTCGTGGATGGCCGCCCACGCGGTGCCGATCTGATCGTTAACGGTGATAGCGCCGGTGGTGCACACGGCGGCGCACTGGCCGCAGCCCACGCACTTCGTCTCGCCCAGCTTTTTGTCAAAGGCCGGCATCACCTGCAGCTCGCTGCCCCGGAAGGCAAAGTTCAGAATGCCCTGTCCCTGCAGCTCCTCGCACACCCGCACGCAGTCGCCGCACAGGATGCACTTGTTGGGGTCCCGGAACACCGCGTAGCTGGTGTAATCCTTCTCGTACCGGGGCTTATTGTTGGGGAAACGGATATGCCGCACGCCAAAGCGCTGGGCCAGCTCCTGCAATCGGCAGTTGCCGCTTTTGGCACAGGTAGTGCAGGAGCAGTCATGGGCCGCCAGCAGCAGCTCCAGTATCATCCGCCGGTGCCTCAGCAGCCGGGCTGTATTGGTCCTGATCTCCATGCCGTCCCGGGGCTCCATGGAGCAGGAGGCGTCGATCTTCCCGGTCTTTACGTCCTCCACGATGCACATACGGCACGCGCCGTGAACGGACAGGTCGGAGTAATAGCAGAACGTGGGGATGTCGATACCCGCCTTGCGGATGACCGCCAGCACGTTGCGCTCGCCGTCAAAGGGCACCCGCTGCCCGTCGATGACCATAATTCCCTTTGCCATGGCTCACTCCTCCTCAATGGCGTCGATCGCGCCGAAGGGGCACGCGCCCCAGCAAGCGCCGCAGTGGATGCACTTCTCGTTGTCAATGACGTAGGGCATACGGGGCTGCCCGGAGATGGCCTCCATGGGACAGTTCCGCGCGCACTTGCCGCAGCCCTTGCACAGCTCCGGTTTGATCTCCAACCGGCGTTTGCGCCCGTTGCAGATGGGACAGTGGTGATCCACCACATGGCGCAGATAATCCTGCCGGAAGTTCCGCAGGGTGGACATCACCGGCTTGCAGGCCGTCTGCCCCAGGCCGCACAGGGCCGTGTCCGTGATGGTATCGCTAAGAGACTCCAGCAGATCCAGATCGGCCAGACTCCCCTCGTTATTGATGATGCGCTCCAGCGTCTCCAGCATACGCTTTGTGCCCTCCCGGCAGGGGGTGCACTTACCGCAGCTCTCGTTCTGGGTAAAGTGCATAAAGAACCGTGCCACCTCCACCATGCAGGTGTCCTCGTCCATGACCACCAGGCCGCCGGAGCCGATAATGGCCCCCAGCTTTTTCAGCGAGTCGAAGTCCATAGGGTAGTCCAGATGTTCCTCCGTAAGACAGCCTCCGGAGGGCCCGCCGATCTGCACGGCCTTGAACTTCTTTCCGTTCGGTATGCCGCCGCCGATGTCGAAGATGATCTCCCGCAGGGTGGCGCCCATAGGCACCTCCACCAGTCCCGTATTCACCACGTTGCCCGTCAGGGCGAAGGTCTTGGTGCCGGCGCTGCCCTCGGTGCCGATGCCCCGATACCACGCCGCGCCCTTGTTGATGATGTTCGGCACGTTGGCGAACGTCTCCACATTGTTCAGCACCGTAGGCTTTCCCCACAGTCCCTGGTCTACCGTCCGGGGCGGCTTTACCCGGGGCATACCCCGCTTGCCCTCGATAGAGGCGGTCAGGGCGCTGCCCTCACCGCAGACGAAGGCGCCGGCGCCGCGGTTGATGTGGATATGGAAGCTGAACCCGCTGCCCATGATGTCGTCGCCCAGCAGTCCGGCCGCTGCAGCCTTGTCGATGGCCACCTGCAAACGCTTCACCGCCAGCGGATACTCGGCGCGGACGTAGATGTAGCCCTCCGTGGCCCCGGTGGCTGCGCCGGCGATCATCATGCCCTCCAGCACGGAATGGGGATTGCCCTCCATGATGGAGCGGTCCATGAAAGCGCCCGGGTCGCCCTCGTCGCCGTTGCAGACGATGTACTTCACCGGTTCCTCTATGTGCCGGCGCACACTCTCCCACTTGTGTCCGGCGGGAAACCCGCCGCCGCCCCGGCCCCGCAGACCGGAGTCGGAGATCTCCCTGCAGATCGCCGCGCCATCCATGTCGAACAGCGCCTTTTCAAAGGCGATGTACCCGCCCTTGGCAATGTATTCCTCCAGATTTTCCGCGTCGCTGGCGCCGCAGCTTGCCAGCACCACCCGGTGCTGCTTCTTGTAAAAGGGGATATCCTCCTGCCGGGGATAGGACACGCCGTCCTGGTGATAGGTCAGCCGTTCGATGACCTCGCCGCCCAGCAGCGTTCTCTCCACGATCTCGCGGCAATCCTCCGGCTTCACGCGGACATACATCACACCCAGCGGCTCGATATGCACCAGCGGTCCCATCTCGCAGAAGCCGTGGCAGCCACTCATCTTGATGTGCAGGCTCTTCTCCGCGTCGCCGTGGTGGGTCAGGCCCACATACACCTGCAGTCCCCGCTGGGCACACTCCTCCCGCAGGTTCTCATACACCTTCATGGACCCGCTGGCGATACAGCCCGTACCGGCACAGATCAGCACATTCAGGGACGATCTGCTCCGTTCCAGCGCCTCCGCCGCCTGTTCGTGCATGGCGCGGAAGCCCTCCCGTTTCAGCTTGCTCATTCCGCCGCCTCCTTTCCGCGAATGGCCTCCAACTCCGCCAGCGCCGTCTCCGGCGTCATCTTGGCGTACACCTCGCCGTCAACCGTCATCACCGGCGCCAGACCGCAGGCACCCAGACAGGCCACCGTCTCCAGCGTAAATACGCCGTCGGCGCTGGTCCTGCGCTTGCCGTCCAGCTTCAGGTACTCATAGATCGCGTCGTAGATAGGCCCGGACTTCCGCACATGACAGGCTGTGCCGTCACAGACCTTGATAATGTGCTTTCCTTTGGGTTCCAGCGAGAAATTCTCATAAAACGTGGCCACGCTGTACACCCGTGAGACGCTGATGTGCAGCATATCCGCCACCAGTTCCATATTCTCTTGGCTCAGGTAGTTCTCCGACGCCTGTATCTCCTGCAAAATGGCGATGAGCTTCGCGCTGTCGCAGTCGTGGGCCCGGACGATGGCCACCGTTTTCTCCTGTTCCGATCTCATGCTCTCTCCTCCTAAAACGTGTTGAACGCCGTGTCGCTTAGCCTGTTAATTTTCTAACACTCCACCCGTACTGTACCATAGGCCCGCCCGCCTTGCAACAGCAAAAGAGGGGAAATTCTCGCCGTGCGAACTTTTCTCCACCCTGCACAAAAACGTCCCCGCTTTTTTGCCTTAAACGGCAAAAAGCAAGGGGGCATAACTTTTTTTCATGGCCTCGACAGCATAAGTGCCCCCCGCAGGCCCATGGGCCTGCGGGGGGCACTCTCTGTTTACATGATACCGGACTTTTCCTTGCTGGCAGCGATAGCCGCGTTCAGTCTTCGGGCCGGGTAATATACCAGCAGGCCGAACACCGTGAACAGCGCGCACATGCCCAGCAGCACCAGCGCGCAGCGCAGGTATGTGTCGCCGTACATACCGCCCACCGTCTCCCGGATCATATCCATGCCGTAGTGGAAGGGCATGAAGGGATACAGTGTCTGGAACAGCTGCGGCAGCACGTGTACCGGGTATGAGCCGCCGGACCCGGCCACCTGAATGACCATGATAACGACCGACAGCGCCATACCCACGTTGTCCAGGGCGTACACCAGCGCGTAGTTCATGCTGGCGAAGTTCAGCGAGCACAGGCAGCAGGCCAGCACGAACAGCGCCGGCTCCGCCGTCTCCATCCCCACGAAGTACAGGCACCCGAAGGCCGTCACCAGCGCCTGGGCCATGGCCATCAGGAAGAAGGTGAGAAACCGCCCAAAGTAGCGCTCCACCGCCCGGCACCCGGCAAACTCCGGCTGGGTCACCGGTACCTTCAGCATCACGGCGGTCAGCAGGCTGCCCACAAACAGTGCCAGCATGACGTAGTAGGGCGACATGGCCGCGCCGTAGTCCTTGATCTCATAGATGATCTCCGTGTTCAGCTGCACCGGCGAGCTGAGGTAGTCCGCCATGCTTTCGGCATCGCTGCTCTCCATCAGCTCCGTAAAGCGCTTGAAGGCTTCGCTCTCCGTTACCCGGCGCACATCGTCCTCGATGTCCGCCAGATACGTCTCCACCGTGTTGGCCAGGGTGATGCCGGCGTCCAGCGTAGGCTGTACGGTGGTCATGGCATCGGCGTAGCTGTCCAGCGTGCCGGACACCTCCCCCAGGCTGCCGCCCACAGCCCCCAGCAGCTGCTGGACGGACCGCAGCGTGGTCTGGGCCTGGGCCCCGGTGGTGTGCAGGTATTCGTTGACCTCCTTATTGGTCTGCACCGCCGCAGCCAGCAGTTCCTGCCGCACCTGATGCAGCATATCCAGCACCGGTCCCTGCAGGGCCGACGGCTCCAGCGTATCCACCAGCGCGTCCAGCGCCTCCAGATCGGCGATAGCCGTCTCCAGCTGCGCCTTCAGGGCCTCGTCCTCAGCGGCCGCCAGCTGGTCCTCCAGCGCGGCGATGGCCGCCTGTATCTTCCGGTGCAGGTCCGCCTTCAGCGCTTCGTCGGCGGCAGAGGTATCCATACTCCGCAGGGCATCCTCTATGTCGCCCAGTACCTTATCCGTGTTGTTCAGCACCGTCAGCAGGTCGCTGTACGCCGTGTCCGCCGCGCTCAGGCCCGTGCTGATAAGCTGCACCGTGCTGCCCGCCGCCGCATCGGCGTCCTCCACCGTTCCTCGTGCGTCCGCGATGGTCACGGACGCCGCGGTCAGCAGCCCGTCCGCCCCGTTCATCACGTCCTTCAGCGACAGCAGCACCTTCTGCAGCTGCGCCATCTCCTGCCGCGCACCGGTCAGCTTATCCATAATGCCGTCCGCCAGCGCCTCCGAGTCCAGCCCCATGGCCTTGAACACGGAGCCCGCCGTGGTCAGCGCCTCAGCAGCCTTGCCGATGACCGTGGTGTTGATCTGCTCCTGCACGGCGGTCTTGGCCTTGCTGGTGATCTTGGGAGCGATGGCGTTCTTCTTCTCGTTCTCGTAATACTGTATTTGCGGGTGGCGCAGATCGCCGGACAGAATACTCACAAAATCCTCGGTAAATTCCTCCGGCACGATCAACGCCGCGTAGTAGTCGCCGGACTCCACCCCGTCCAGGGCCTCCGCCCGGCTGTCCACGAACACCCAGCCCATCTGGTCGTTGCTCTCCAGTCCCTGCAGCACCAGCGCGCCGATGTTCACCTCCAGGCCCAGCACCTCGCAGCCCGCGTCCTCGCTGGCCACCGCCACGCTGATGCGGCTGGTGGACGCCGTGCCGTAGGGATCCCAATTGGACAGGATGTTGAACCAGGCATACAGACACGGCACCAGGCACAACCCCAGCAGCACCACCACCGCCACCACACTGGCCGTCAGCCTCCGCCAGTCGGCGCGAAAGATATTCCAGATGTTCTTCATCGGTCCACCTGCCCTTCCCGGCTCTCCGCCGCACCGCGCCGCAGGTCATCGGACAGCCCCTGCAGCGCCCGGGTCAGCGCATCCAGATCGGACGCCAGCTTCTCCGGGTCGTCCAGCAGCCGTTCCAGCACCCGCGCGCCGCTGTATACCGGCGCGGCAGGCGTCGGCGCGTTGTCTGCCTGCGGCGCTCCGCCGTGCACCTCCCGCAGTATCTCGTCCACGGAATATGCCTCCGGCTCCGGCGCTGCCGGTGCCTTTGTAACCGGCGTCTCCTCCGCAGGTGCCGGGGATATCTCCTCTGCCGCCGGCGTCTCCTCCGGCGCAGGTGCCGCTTCCGCCGCCGTTGCCTCCGTCTCCGGCGTCTCCTGTTCCTCCCGGGTGCCGTGGCGCAGCAGCAGACCCATCCGTGGCACCTTGGGCAGCTCCGGCAGCTCCAGCAGTGTGCCCAGGCTCTCCTGCTCCATCTGGGTGATGTTCTCCAGCTTCTTTTGCAGCTCATAGTCCGCGTACTCCACGGCGATCAGATATGCCGCCACCGCGAACATGGACAGTATCCACAGCATCAGGGTGAACACCTTGTTCCCCCCCGCCAGAAACATCAGCAGCATCAATCCCAGCGTCACCGCCAGCAGCATCCGCATACCGACGCGTATCCGCCGCCGGTTGTTCCGGTGCAGGGTGCTGACCTCCTCCAGCAGGCGGTCATACAGCTCCTGATAGTCCCGTTCTTTTGTCATCGGTCAACACTTCCTTTCACAGCAGCTCCGTCTCCTCCAGCTTCTCCTCCATAAAGTGGTTCAGTCCCATGAAGGGCCGCCGCACCAGCAGGCCGATCAGCAGCGCCGCCGCGGCGAACAGCAGCAGGAAACCGATCTGCTGCCAGTAGTAATTCCCATACATCCCGCAGATGCACTCGCGCATGGCGTCGATGGCGTAGGGGAAGGGGAAGAAGCGATAGATCTTCTGGTAGATGGCCGGCAGCAGCTCGATGGGGAACGTGCCGGAGGAGCCTGCGATCTGCATGACCATGATGACCACCACGATGGCCTTGCCCACATCGCCGAAGGACAGCGCCAACGAATAGATCAGCAGGCTGAATGTGAAAGCCGTCAGCGCGCCCGTGAGATACAGCATCCCCGGGTGCAGGCACTGCACCTTCAGTATGTACAGGTCGCCGGTGACGATGACCGCTGCCTGTATCTGGCTCAGCACGAAAAAGAACAGGTACCGCCCGAAGTACAGCTCCGCCGGCTTCGGGTCGATCAGGCCCTCCGTCCGGGCGTGTATCTTGATAAGGGATGACAATATCACGCCGCCCACCCAGATGGCCAGCACCGTGTAAAAGGGCGTCATGGCTGAGCCGTAGTTGGCGATGGGATACACCGCATTCACGCTGGTCTGCACCATTTCCGGGAAATACTGGCCGTACACCGCCGGGTCGCCGCCCAGGATATCCACCAGCGTATCCATGTATTCGTCTGTGGTCAGCCCCTCCAGGTCGTCTATGGTGCTCTCCAGCGAGGTCAGCAGCTTCTCCGTAGCCGGCCGCAGCAGCGCCATGGTGTCGCCCACAGCGTCAGCGGTCTCCGCCAGCGCGGTCTTCATGACCTTGGCGTCTCCAGCCAGCGCAGCCATGCCCTCCATGGTGTCCGCCACCTGACCGGCCACGGTGTCCAGTTCCTTTTGCAGCGCCTTTGAAGTCACGGGGATCCTGTCCACCATCGTCCGGATGGACTTCACCAACGCATCGCAGTCCGCCAGCAGGTCGGCAGAATCCGGACTCTCCGCCAGTGCCCGCAGCTGCTTTGCCGTTTTGCGGCACTCCGCCGCCGTCTGCCGCGCCGCCTCCGCCTGGATCTTGCCCGCCTCCGTGCCGGAGTCCTCCAGTCCCGCCGCCCACGTTTCCAGCGCGTCGGCGGTCTTGTCCATCTGCGCCGCCGCATCTCGCAGCTGCTGCTGTGCCGACGGCAACTCCGGCGCGTTGGTGATGGCGTTCTCCAGCCCCTCCAGCACGCGCTCCACCCGCGCCAGCGCCGTATTCAGCTGCAGCTGTATCTCCGCCGCCGTCTGCTGCAGCTGTGCGCCGTCCGGCAGGTTCTTGTTGATATTGGCCACGGCCGCCTCCAGCGCCGCCGCGCTGCTCTCCGACACGCCGCTGCCGCCCGCCGCCTCAAAGGCGTCCATCATCCGTCCGCAGGCGTGCAGCAGGTCCTGGGCCTGGTACAGCACGCCCTTCACAGCGGCCTCCGGATCGTCGGCGGTCAGGTCCGCCGCCAGCAGATTGCTCTGCTCCATGATGCCGTCGATGACCACCTCCAGATAGTTTTCACTGATGGAGCGCTTCAGCGTCTCCACCGCCGTGTCGGTGATCTTGGTGGCCACGGCGTTCTTCTTGGCGTTTTCGTAGTAGGTGATGGCCGGCTTACCGGTCCAGTCCGTCAGCATCCGGTACATATTCCGGCTGAACTGCTTGTCGATGACCACCGCCGCGTAGTAGTCGCCGGACTCCACGCCGCCCTTGGCCTCCTCCTCGGTGTCCACGATGACCCAGTTGATGGACGTAGCCTCCCGCAGGTCGGCCACCACGTCGTCGCCCTTGTTCTCGTAGGTGCCGTCCTCATTGGTATAGCCCTCGTCCAGCGACGCCACCGCGATGGATATCCCCCCGGTGTTGCCGTAGGGGTCCCAGTTGGAGTAGATATTCAGCCAGGCGTACAGGCTGGGCAGCAGGGCGATGGCGACCACCACCACGCAGGCGAAAAAGCACTTGCTCAGCGTCCGTATATCGGTTTTGAATACCGTCCAGATATTACGCATACTGCCTCCTTACGCGCGGCACGCCGCGCTGTATATAAAGCTGTCGTTAACAATAGTGTATCAGTATGTATTATACAGAAAGCCGCCATGATTTGTCCACACAAAACCCGTTTTTTGCCCAAAAATGCAGAAAAGAGACGGCTCCCGCCGTCTCTTTCGTTCTACTCTTTTTCTGTATCCTCCGCCACGATGCGGTAGTAGGTATTCCCCGTCAGCTTGTACACGATGGCATACAGCACCGCGAACACCGCAAAGCTCACCGCCGTTGTGCCGATCAGCAGGCCCCGGTTGTCCAGGTTGAACAGGATCAGCAGCTTGTGGATGAACGGGAAGGCGAAGCACAGGTGCACGCCCGCCAGCACCAGCGGCAGATAGAACACCGTCAGCAGCTGGCTGTTGATGCTGCGGCGAATGTCGGTTTTGGTCATGCCCACCTTCTGCATGATGTCAAAGCGGGACTGATCCTCATAGCCCTCCGAAAGCTGCTTGTAGTACAGGATAGCCACCGCCGCGAAGATAAACACGATACTCAGCATGATGCCCAGGAAGAACAATCCGCCGTAGGTGCCGTAGAAGTCTGCCCGGTTGGCGGCCTTGGACTCCACGCTGACGCCCACGCCCCAGTCACTGCTGACGCCCGCCAGATAGCCGTTCAACGCGTCCTCCAGATTGGGCGTTGTGCCATCGATGTTCCCCTGCTGGTTTTCCGGCAGATCAGTGTCGAAGGCGTAGTGCCACGTGGCCGTGAGATACCAGCCGTATTTCTCGCTCAGTCCGTCCTCCAGCTCCTGCACGAACTGTGTGAAGTGCGGTATGACCACCATCAGGGTCGGGGTGATATCCGCCGTGAAGGGGCCGCTCAGCGGCGGAATGTCCCGATCCATGACCCGGAACGTCCATTCCCCGTCGACGGTCAGGGTGTCGTAAGGGAAATCCGTCCGCAGCGCGGCCACATACACCTGCCCGTCATTCAGCGTCAGGCTCTGCCCCGTGGCGGCGTTGTAATCCTCCAGCGGCAGGAAATGCAGCTGCGTCACACGGGTGCTGTCCGCTGCGGACGCACCGGCGTTGCCCAACCGCAGATCCCCGCCGTCCGGCAGACCGCTGACGCTGATCTCACGGTATGTCGCCACATTACTGGTCTGCCCGCCAAAGTTGAAAACGGTGCTCTCCACACCCTGACGCAGCTGCTCCGCCTCCGCCTCGTCCAGCGGATGATCGCTTCTGCCGTATACCGCCACGTCCATGTCGCGGGGATACCGGGCATTCACCGCGTCCTCCTGCCCCACATACAGGCAGGTGGTGGACGAGATCATCACCAGCACCATGGTGGCCAGAATACACACCGAAGCCAGTCCCGCGCCGTTGCGCTTCATGCGGTAGGCCATGGAGGACACGGACACGAAGTGCTGGGGCCGGTAGTAGTATTTTTTGTTCCTTTGCAAGCCGCGGCACAGCGTCACCGACCCGCTGATAAACAGCAGATAGGTGGCCAGTATCACCATGATGACCGCCGCAAAGAACCACAGCAGCGCCGCCAGCGGCTCCTTGATGGACAACGACAGCGCGTAAGCGGCACCCAGCAGAACCATGCCCGCCGCCGTCAGCACCCACTGCGCCTTGGGCGGCTTTTCGCCCACGCTCTCGCTGCGCAGCAGCGCCACGGCGCTGACGCCGTGCAGCTGCCGCAGGCTGTTCAGCAGGATCAGCGTGTGGATGACCGCAAACAACGCCGCCGCAGCCAGCAGAGACGATACGGACACCGTCAGGGTATAGGTCACGGGCACCTGCAAAAGCCGAACCATACCCAACTCCGCCAGCTTATACAGTACCACGCCCAGAAGCAGTCCCGTCCCCGTGGTCAGGCCATAGGTGATGACCGTCTCCCACAGCAGAATGCGGGCGATGTTGCCCTTGCCCATACCCAGCACATTGTACAGGCCAAACTCCCTCTCCCGGCGGCGAATGAGGAACGAGTGGGTATAGAACAGAAATATCAGCGCAAACACGGCGATGACCACCGTGCCCAGCCGCAGTATGATGGCGCTGCTGGTCCCGCCGGACATATGCCCCAGCACCGGCGATCCGGACAGCCCCATCAGGATGTAGAACATCAGCACCATCCCGGCGCAGCTCAGCAGATACGGCAGGTACAGCCGCCTGTTTTTTCTCATGCCCGTCCAGGCCAGCCGGGCGTATAATGTCTTTTCCCTCATGCCGGTTCACCGCCCGACTGCAGCATGGTCAGCGTGTCGGAGATGCGCTGATAGAACCGGGTGTCGTCGTCCTCGCCCCGGTACAGCTGGTGGAACACCTGGCCGTCCTTGATGAACAACACCCGGCCCGCCCGGCTGGCGGCCTTCACGGAGTGGGTCACCATCAATATGGTCTGCCCTGCCCGGTTGATGGCGGCAAACAGCCGCAGCAGCTCGTCGGTGGAGCCGCTGTCCAGCGCACCGGTGGGCTCATCCGCCAGCAGCAGCTTTGGCTCGGTGATGATGGCCCGGGCCACCGCCGCCCGCTGCTTCTGCCCGCCGGAGACCTCGTAGGGGTACTTCTTCAAAAGCTCCGTCAGTCCCAGCTCCCGGGCGACAGGCAGCAGCCGCGCCCGCATATCCTCGTAAGACATTCCCATCAGCACCAGCGGCAGATAGATGTTGTCCTCCAGCGTAAATGTGTCCAGCAGATTGAACTCCTGGAACACAAAGCCCAGGTTGTCCCGGCGGAAGGCCGCCGCGTCCTTCTCCCGTATCTTGCCCAGCTCATGGCCGTCCAGCCGCACGGTACCCGCCGTGGGCTCGTCCAGCGCCGCCAGAATGTTCAACAGCGTGGTCTTGCCGCTGCCGGACTCACCCATGATGGCCACATACTCGCCCTGCTCCACGGTGAAGCTGACATTCCGCAGCGCCTCTACACGGCTGCCGCCCAGCCGCGAGGTGTATACCTTTCGCAGCCCGCTGACTTCCAAAATGCTCATAGCATGACCTCCTTTTCCTTCGGGAGCCTCCGGCCCATCGCCCCGTCTCCCAACACGGTCAGTATACCGCGTCCCCCGCCCCCCTTCCATCGCTTTCCCTTACCCTTCCCGAACACAATTGTCACATTTCCCACCCTTTGCAAGGGCGATAATAAAATGTCGTAGGGGCCGGCGTCCTCGATAGCCCGTTTGCAGAACCTCCCGGTGAACCATTGTAGGGGTGGACGACTCTGTCCACCCACTCCCCTCACTCCGCCACGAACGCCGGGCGGCCCAGCGTCAGCCTCACCGTGGTGCCCACGCCGGGCACGGACTCGATTCGTATCTCATGCCGCAGATTGCGGCATATCCGCCGGCACAGGTACAGCCCGATGCCGCTGGACCGGCGGTCCAGCCGCCCGTTCTGCCCGGTATAGCCCATGTCAAACACCCGGGGCAGATCCTCCGGCGCGATGCCCATGCCGCTGTCCCGGATGCACAGATCGTCCCCCTCCCGGTAGATCCGGATGGTCCCGTCCTGCCCGGTGTACTTCAGGGCATTGCTCAGCAGCTGCTCCACCACAAAGGTCAGCCACTTGCCGTCCGTCACCGTCTCCCATTCCACCGGCGTGTAGTCCAGCGCGATGCGCCGGTCAATGAACTCCCCGGCAAACCGCCGCACAGCGGCGCACACCACGTCATCCACGGCGCACGTTCGTATCACGTAGTCGCTGCCGCCCTCCTCCAACCGCAGATAGGTCAGCGCCATATCCACATACTGCTCCACCCGGCCCAGCTCCGTCATCAGCCGCCGGGCGGCCGGGGTGTCCTCACCCTGCAGGGTCAGGCGCATAGCGGCGATGGGCGTCTTGATCTGGTGCACCCATGCGGTGTAATAGGCCGTCATATCCTCCCACCGGGCGGCGCGCGCCGTCTCCTGCCGGCGCAGCTCCCGCCGCAGCGTTTCCACCACGGCGGCGCAGTCCGTCCCCTCCACGGTGGTCATGGCCGGCAGGTCCAGCAGCACCGCCTCGCCCGCCTCCCGCAGACGCTTCAGCGCCTTGTGCCGCCGTGCCGCGCGGCCGTAATCCCACGCCGCAAGGCACGCCCCCAGCAGAACGCACAGCCCTGCCGGATAGCCCACCGCCGCCAGCGGCAGGCCGTACAGGGCAAAGGACACGGCAAACACCCCGACAAACAGCAGAAATGCCGCCAGCGTCAGCCGGCGCTCCTTCAGATATGCTTTGAGCAGCTCCATATCTCTCACTCCACGATGTACCCCACCCCGTGCCGGGTGGCGATAAAGTCCACAAGCCCCACGCCTGCCAGCTTCCGCCGCAGGCGGTTCACATTCACCGTCAGCGTGTTCTCATCCACAAAGCTGTCCGTCTCCCATAGCCGCTGCATCAGCTTCTCCCGGCTGACCACCTTCCCGGCGCTCTCCATCAGGCAGGACAGGATACGGTACTCGTTCTTGGTCAGCTCCACCGTCTGCCCCTGATAGGTCAGCTTCTGGTCATCGGCGGACAGCTGCGCGCCCCGCCTCTCCCGCAGCACCGCCGGCGCCGCCATGTCATAGCTGCGCCGCAGCATGGCCTGTACCTTGGCCATCAGAACACCGCCGTCAAAGGGCTTGGCGATAAAATCGTCCGCGCCGAAGTTCATGGCCATGATGACGTTCATGTTATCACCGGCCGAGGACAAAAACAGGATGGGCGCACTGGTCTGCTTCCGCAGCTCCCGGCACCAGTGATAGCCGTCAAAGCACGGCAGGGCGATATCCAATATAATGAGGTGCGGCTGAAACTCCGCCGCCTCCGCCGTCACCGCCCGAAAGTCCCGTGCGCACCGGACCTCCAGTCCCCAGTTCTCCGCCAGATGCGCCACCGCCTGGGCGATGGTCCTGTCGTCCTCCACAATAAATATACGGTACATACGCTCACATCCTTTACGCTCTTCATTATACCCTCCCTCGCCTCTGTCCCGCAAGCCCTCTTACTCTTTCAATATTGTCACATTCGCTTACCGGATTTTTTTCAAAAACAGGGTTGACAAATCCGTGCCGCCGTGTTATAACTGTACCAACCTACCGAGTTGGTAGTTGTATTTCAGAAATGAGGCGATCACATGACCCGCACTCTTGTTCTCCTGACCGGACGATGTTGACTCCTTTTCCCTTCATTCCATACAACAACATCTGACTATAAACGATAAAGGAGATAAACACTATGTCTAACATCTACACTTCCGCTGACCAGCTGATCGGCAAGACTCCCCTGCTGGAGCTGACCCATATCGAAAAGGCCCACGACCTCAAGGCGAAGATCGTCGCCAAGCTGGAGTACTTCAACCCCGCCGGCAGCGTCAAGGACCGTATCGCCAAGGCCATGATCGACGACGCCGAGGCCAAGGGCCTGCTGAAGGCCGGCAGCGTCATCATTGAACCCACCTCCGGCAACACCGGTATCGGCCTGGCTTCCGTGGCCGCCGCCCGGGGCTACCGCATCATCATCGTTATGCCCGAGACCATGTCCGTGGAGCGCCGCCAGCTGATGAAGGCTTACGGCGCCGAGCTGGTGCTCACCGAGGGTGCCAAGGGCATGAAGGGTGCCATTGCCAAGGCCGACGAGCTGGCCAAGGAGATCCCCAACAGCTTCGTGGCAGGCCAGTTCGTGAATCCCGCCAACCCCAAGGCCCACTATGAGACCACCGGCCCGGAGATCTGGGCCGACACCGACGGCAAGGTGGACTTCTTCGTGGCTGGCGTGGGCACCGGCGGTACCATCACCGGCACCGGTAAGTTCCTGAAGGAAAAGAACCCCGCCGTCAAGGTAGTCGCCGTGGAGCCAAAGACCTCCGCCGTGCTGTCCACCGGCATCGCCGGCTCCCACAAGATCCAGGGCATCGGCGCGGGCTTCGTCCCTGACGTGCTGGACACCAAGATCTATGACGAGATCATCCCTGTGGACAACGACGATGCCTTTGCCGCAGGCAAGGAAATGGGTCACCGCGAGGGCGTGCTGGTGGGTATCTCCTCCGGCGCGGCACTGTGGGCCGCCATCGAGCTGGCCAAGCGTCCGGAGAACGCCGGCAAGACCATCGTGGTCCTGCTGCCCGACACCGGCGACCGCTATCTCTCCACCCCGCTGTTTGCGGACTGATACTGCGTTTTTCTTCCTTCCATTTTCTCCTCACAAACATGACGAACGGACCTCTTTCGAGGTCCGTTCGTCTTTTCTTCTGTTTCTTTCCACTTTCTTTCTATTCTCCTTCTATTTTCTTTCTACATTTTTTCTGCTTTTTTGAAACGTTTTTTGCTCCGCAGGTGTATGATAGATGAAAGGCCTTTCACCTCAACAAAAGGAGAACCCCTATGACGGACGAACAGTTCACCCCGCTGGCGGAGCGGTATATGGACACAGTGTTCCGGGTGGCGTACAGCTATCTGCGCTGCCGGGACGATGCTGACGATGTGACCCAAGACGTGCTGATACAGCTGTACAAAGAGGACAAGGCGTTCGAAAGCGACGCCCATGTGAAGAATTGGCTCATTCGCGTCACGGTCAACCGCTGCAAGAACGTGCTCCGCGCCCCGTGGCACAAGGCGGAGGACATCGCCGACTATGAGAACACCCTGGTGTTTGATCAGCCCCAGTACCGGGAGCTGTTCGAGGCGGTGATGTCGCTGGACAGGCGGTACCGCCTGCCGGTGCTGCTGTACTACTACGAGGGCTACCGCCAGAGGGAGATCGCCGGACTGCTGGGCATACCGGAGGAAACGGTGCGCACCCGGCTCGCCCGCGCCAGAGAGAAGCTGAAACACATTTTATCGGAGGTGCCGCAGTATGCATGACAGAGAATTATTTGAAAAAGCCTTTTCCCCGCTGCACGCCTCCCCGGACACACTGACGGAGGTTAGAAAGACCATGCGAAACGAGAAAAAAACACGCCGGGCGCTGGGCAAGGGTGCCGTGATCGCCATCGCCGCCGCGCTGACGCTGACCGTCGCCGTGGCCAGCGGTATTGTGACCCTTATCAAGGCAGATGTATCCCCCGCCGACAAGGTGGACGACGCCACCCACCGCGCCTTCACCGATGACATCGACGCTGCCGCCCCTGTGGTGGACGACGGCAAGGGCGGCCTTGTCCCTGTCCCGGATATGGAGCGCATCCCCGGTGACGTCCAGACCACCCAGCGTCTGGTGGGCCAGTACCTCAGCAAGCTGGACGCAGAGATGACCGTGGACAGCAATACCATCAAACTGGGTACCTTCCTGATCGATGAGAACGGCCTCGGCCTGCTGACCTACTCCGTGGAGAATCCCTCCGGCGTCGGCTACACAGACGTGGGCTACGGCGAGGGCATCGACCTGCCCCTCCAGCCCACCCTGCACTTCCGCAGCCCCGACGAGGGCAATGCCCTGTTCGCCAAGTGCTACGTGGACAAGGAGACCAGCACCGACACCTGCCTGAATGTGGTGCTGTACTTCGCCGCCGGCACGTCCTTCCGGCAGGGCGACCTGCTGTACGTCACCATGCAGGACGAACTGGGGCAGCCCTACTCCATCGCCGTGCAGCCCCGCACCTACGTGCCCGTCGCCACCCTGACCTCCGGCAGCGAGACCCTGACCCTCTCCCCGCTGGGCATGAGCATCCGCAATGCCCATCCCGACCGTGAGCCCCTTGTGGACGAGCTGACCCTCCGCTATCAGGACGGCAGCGAGTTCACCGTGGAGAGCAGCAGCCGCAGCCTGATGAACTGGGTGGTGGGCTGTATGCGCGGCAGCGACGACGTCCCTTTCGCCGACAACACCTACGTGTTTGACCGTCTGGTGGATGTGGACGCCGTGAGCTCCGTCACGTTAGAAGGGCACCAGCACACCGATGGCGCCGCTGACGACACTTTCACCCTCACCTATCAGCCCTGACCGCGAAACGCAAAAAAAGAGACCGCCCTGCGGTCTCTTTTTTTGCTCATATCACGTAGTTGTCCCCCGCCGGGGCGTTCATCAGATCCGCCAGCGTGATGTGGGTGAAGTAGTCCCGCGTCAGCTTGTAAAACCCCTGCCACACGGTCAGCGTCCGGCACTCCCCCGCCCGCTGGCACACCGGGGCGTCCGGCTGGAGACAGGTGACGGGCGCCAGATCGCCCTCCGCCAGCTCCAGTATCTCCCAGAGGGTGTAGTCCTCCGGCTCCCGCGTCAGGCGATAGCCGCCGCCAATGCCGTGGACGCTCTCCACCAGACCGGCGGACTTCAGGGCGGGCATGAGCCGTTCGATGTATTTCAGGGAGATGTCCTGCCGGGCGGCCACCTCCTTCATGGGTATAAAGTCCCCGCTGCGGTGCTCCGCCAGATCCAGCAGAACGCGGATGGAATAGCGACCTTTCGTGGAGATCATAGGTCTTCCTCCTGTCAGAAAATACACGGGCCATAAGATGACCCGTGTATAGTATACCACCAATCCCGTAGGTTAGGCAAGTTTAATTTTTCTTTGCGTGCCGATATGCCTGCATGCCCCACACCAGCCAGGCCGCTACCACCGCCGCCAGGACGATCCAACGCACCGTCTCCAAGGGCCAGGCCACCGCGGACAGGTCTGCATAGCGGCTGATCATAACGCTTTCCGCCGTACTGACCGTGGCCGCATAGACAGCGGCCGGCTTCCAGCACACCAGGATCCGCACGACCTCCACGGTGAAAAGCAGCCCGCAGCCGCCATACAGTGCAAAACGGAATCCCCTATCCCGCACCAGCGGCTCTTTCAGCACCGCGCCGCCGATGGCCAGCGCCGCCGCCAGCAGCAGCGGCAGCAGCAGCCATACCGCCTCCTGCCGCACAGTCAGCGCTGCCCAGGAAAACTGCCGCACCACACCGCCGTGCAGCGCATAGGCGGACACCAGTAGGCGCCACACCCCCAGCAGCTGTATGGCCGCGAACAGCCACAGGGCGCACAGCGGTATCAGCAGCAGGATGCGGCGGCGCAGCGTCTCTCGGCTGCGGCACACGCCCCAGCCCAGCCACAGGCACAGGGGCGACGCCAGCAGGCACAGCCACGACCAGTTGTTATAAGGGAATGCCACCCACACCGCCAACGCCATTACTGCCAGACTGTACCCGATGCGGAAGCGCAGGCTTCCCCGGCGCTCCAGATAGGCCTCCACCTCCGCCGGTGTATCGGCACAGGCCCGGGGTCGCGTCTCACCGGCCAGGATGTCGTCCGCCGTCACGCCGTACAGCGCCGCCAGCGCCGGCAGTGCGGCAATGTCCGGTAGCCCCGCGCCGGACTCCCATTTGCTGACAGTTTTGTTGGACACCCCTAATATATCCGCCACCTGCTGCTGTGTCATGTCCCGCCCCCTGCGGAGTGATGCCAGATAGGTGCCTGTCTTTTCCATATCCATTGTCGCGGCCTCCTTTTTTCTTGTTGTACCCAGTATAGCATACGGCGGATTTTTGTCCATCCCCCACCAGCTGACTTTGTCTACGGAGCGTAGACAAGGCTGTTTCCACGGAAAAGTGCCCCGTTCTCCGATTTTTTTCTTGACACGGACGGTGGCCTATGGTAATATGTACAAGCTGACGATTTGAGTGGAGGGCGCACGCGGGTGTAGCACAATGGCCAGGGCACCAGCCTTCCAAGCTGGGGATGCGGGTTCGATTCCCGTCACCCGCTCCAACTTGACAGATACGCGCCAGTAGCTCAGTTGGATAGAGCAACTGCCTTCTAAGCAGTAGGCCAGGGGTTCGAGTCCCTTCTGGCGTGCCATTTCCCCTTGCGGGCGTCAGCGCTTCCCGTGCGGATGTATATGGTGGGTGTAGCTCAGTTGGTTAGAGCACCGGATTGTGGTTCCGGGTGTCGAGGGTTCGAGTCCCTTTACCCACCCCACAAAAAGAAATGAGGGATCGGGAGTGTCCCGGTCCCTCATCCCTTTCCACACAGGGGTGTCGCCAAGTGGTAAGGCAAGGGACTTTGACTCCCTCATCCGCTGGTTCGAGTCCAGCCATCCCTGCCAGGTCTTTCCGGACGACACCGTCCTTACGATAACTGCATACGCTTCGTTAGCTCAGTAGGTAGAGCACCTGCCTTTTAAGCAGGGTGTCCGGGGTTCGAATCCCCGACGAGGCACCAAAAGAGGAAGATACCCTTTGGTATCTTCCTCTTTTGCTGTCTTGCCTCCGGGAAGTCGAAGCTTATACCTCCTTCCCGCAGAAAGCGCCGCGGGGCTATTTTCTCTCCGCCGCCAGCTTCAGCAGGGTCTCTTTATCGTTAGGCGTTCCGTCCAGCACGGCGTTCAGCAGATACTGCAGCGCATCACCGACCTCTCGCCCCCGCAGCCCCAGCGCCATCAGGTCGCCGCCCTTCACCGTCAGGTCCTTCAGTGAAAAGCACTGCCGCTTCGCCAGCAGCGTGTTCAGAAGATCCTCCGCCTGCTGTATATCCGCCAGACGGCAGCGATCCTCCGGGCTTTGGGCGGCGTTGTCGGCCCGCTTCACCTCCAGCAGCTGCCGAAACGTCTCCTCTCCCAGCTGCGACACGGCGCGGGCAATAGCCTTCTCCGTCCGGGCAATATCCCGGTCGTGCCAGCGTACCAGTGTCACGATGCGTTCGGCCGTGCGGTTGTCCATCCGCAGGCGGCGGCAGATATCCGCCGCCAGGTCCGCCGAGATGGCCGGGTGACCATAAAAATGCCCCACGCCCTGTTCATCCCGGGTAAAGCACGCCGGCTTGCCGATATCATGGAGCAGCATAGTCCAGCGCAGGACCACCTCCGCCGGGACGGCGGCCACTGCGTGGGCGCCGTGCCCCCACACGTCGTAGATATGATGGCGATTGTGCTGATCGAAGCCCACGCAGGGCGCGATCTCCGGCAGGAACATCGCCAGCACGTCCGGCCAGTTCAACAGCACCGGCAGCACGTGACTGCCGCACAGCAGTTTATCCATCTCTGTCAGGATACGCTCCGGCGCGATACAGCGCAGCAGCGGCGCCTTCACCCGCAGCGCCGCATCGGTCCGCGGCTCGACCGAAAATCCCAGTACGGCGGCAAAGCGCAGCGTCCGCAGGATACGCAGCGCATCCTCCTCAAAGCGTCGTTCCGGCTCTCCTACACACCGCAGGATACCCGCCTCCAGATCCTCCCGCCCGCCATACAGATCGGTGATATGCCCGCGCAGGTCCATCGCCATGGCATTCACCGTCAGGTCACGGCGGCAGAGATCCTCCTCCAGCCTGTCGGAGAAAAACACCTGATCCGGCCGGCGATGGTCCGTATAGGTCCCGTCCGCCCGGAAGGTGGTCACTTCAATGTGCATCTCCCCCGCCCGGACCGTGACCGTCCCGTGCTTCAGCCCGGTTGGGATGGCATAGCCGTCAAACAGTGTAAGCACCTGCTCCGGCCGCGCGGCGGTGGTCACGTCCCAATCTCCCGGTGTGCGGCCCAGCAGCGTGTCCCGCACGCAGCCGCCCACGGCATAGGCGGCGAAGCCCGCATCCTCCAGCCGCTCCAACACATATCGCACCGCCTGCGGCAGCATGGCTTCGCCTCCCCTCACGTTTTTTCATCCTCCGCCGCCAAATACCGGCAAAAAAGCCGGTTGCATGGGCGGAAACGTTGTATTATAATAGTACAGTAATTTTTCTGTTCCTGTCAAGGAGGCAGCAAATATGTTTCATCCTACTGAGGACTTTCACAAGTATATCCACCCCGGCAAGCGCGTACACCTTGCCGGCATCGGCGGCGTGAGTATGTGCGCGCTGGCGGAGGTATTGCAGGGCATGGGCGTGACGGTGCAGGGCTCGGACATGAGCGAGAGCGACACGGTGAAGCACCTGCGCTCTGTGGGGATCCCCGTGGCCATCGGCCACTCGGCGGAGAACCTGAAAAACTGCGACGCGGTCATCCGCACCGCCGCCATTCACGACAGCAATCCCGAGATCGCCGGCGCCGTGGCCCGGGGCATCCCGGTCTATGAGCGTGCCCAGGCCTGGGGCGCCATCATGCAGGGCTACCGCAACGCCCTGTGCGTCTCCGGCACCCACGGGAAGACCACCACCACCTCCATGGCCACCCACATCTTCATGGCGGCCCAGGCAGACCCCACGGTGATGATCGGCGGCACGCTGCCGCTGCTGCACTCCGGCTATCGGGTGGGCAGGGGCGACACCATCATTCTGGAGAGCTGTGAATACTGCAACTCCTTCCTGAACTTCTTTCCCACCGTGGCGGTGATCCTTAACGTCCACGCCGATCATCTGGACTTCTTCAAGGACCTGGCCGATATCGAGCACTCCTTCCATGACTTTGCCGCCCTGGTGCCGGAGCGCGGCTTTATCATCGCCAACGCCGATGACGAGGGTGCCCGCGAGGCCGTCAAGGGCCTGACACATCCGGTGTTCACCTTCAGCGTCAGGGATCGCAGCGCCGACTGCTATGCCGACAACGTCTCCTTCTTTGACGGCTACGGCGACTTCGACGTGGTCATCAACGGCCTGACCTACGCCCATGTGTCCCTGCACGTCCCCGGCGCCCACAATATTTCCAACGCCCTGGCGGCGGCCAGCGCCGCCTATGTTCTCGGCCTTCCCGGCGAGGCGGTAACGGCGGGCCTGGCGTCCTTCACCGGCGCCGGACGGCGCTTTGAGCACAAGGGCACCTTCCGCGGCGCGGAGGTCTATGACGACTATGCCCATCATCCCGACGAGGTGCGGGCGCTGCTGAGTGCCGCGCAGGCGCTGCCCCACAAACGGCTCATCCTGGCCTTCCAGCCCCACACCTACACCCGCACCGCCGCGCTGTTCGACGACTTTGTGGAGGTACTGCGCCTGCCGGACCGCGTAGTGCTGGCGGAGATCTACGCCGCCCGGGAAAAGAACGACATCGGCATCTCCTCCCGGGACCTGGCCGCCCGCATCCCCGGCGCCGTCTACTGCGCCACGCTGGAGCAAACGGCGGACGAGCTGGAAAAGCTGGCCCAGCCCGGCGATATGATCATCACCGTGGGCGCAGGCGACATCTACCGCGCCGGAGAGCTGCTGCTGAAACGAGGTGACGCACAGTGACCATCTCCCCCGTATCCCATAACACCCGTCCGGAGAGCCAGCTGCTGCCACAGGAGGCCGCAGCCTTCGACCTGCTGGACAAGCTGGGTATCGAATACGACCGCGTCAGCCATGACGCCGCCTTCAACATGGAGCTGTGCGCCGAGGTCAGCCGCGCACTGGACGTGTCCGTATGCAAGAACCTGTTTCTGTGCAACCGGCAGAAAACCGCGTTCTATCTGCTGTGTATGCCGCCGGACAAGCCCTTCCACACTAAGGACCTCAGCGCGCAGATCGGCTCCTCCCGCCTGAGCTTCGCCCCGGAGGAGAGCCTGTGGGAGCTGCTGCGCTGCCACCCGGGCTCCGCCACCATTTTGGGCCTGGCCAACGATACGGAGCACCGTGTCCAGCTGCTCATCGACCGCGAGGTCTGTGACGCACCCTTTTTCTCCTGCCACCCGTGCATCTGCACCAGTACACTGAAGCTGAAGACCGCCGACGTGCTGGAAAAGCTGCTGCCCCACACCGGCCACACGCCTGTTATCGTTGATTTGTGAGAAATACTGCCTGCCCTTCCCGGCAGGCAGTATTTTTTCATATATGTCACAAAAAACACTTGCGCACGGAAACGTTTTCGGTTATACTTACCGTATTCCCACCGTCAGGCGGCACTCCACTTCATGCCGCCGGACGGCAAAAGATAAGGAGGAATACCCGCTGTGGCTGGCGGTGCGGCAGTGTGGAGACCTGTCGTAAGGCACTGAGGGCAATGCCCGTGCGAGGCCGTCTTTTGCGGAGGCAGGACGGTTACAGCCAAGACGTATGGCAAAGGTCATTCTGAAGGACCTGAAGAAGGTCTACCCCAACACCGAGAAGAAAAAGAAGGTCAAGAAGGGCGAGGAGCCCCAGGAAAAGAAGAGCAATCTTCAGATCACCGACGAGGGCGTTGTGGCTGTCCAGCAGTTCAGTCTGGAGATCGCCGACAAGGAGTTCATCGTGCTGGTGGGCCCCTCCGGCTGCGGCAAGTCCACCACCCTGCGTATGATCGCCGGTTTGGAGGACATCACCTCCGGCGAGCTGTGGATCGGCGACAAGCTGATGAACGACGTGGAGCCCAAGGACCGGGACATCGCCATGGTGTTCCAGAACTACGCCCTGTACCCCCACATGACCGTGTATGAGAACATGGCCTTCTCCCTGAAGCTGAAGAAGGTCCCCAAGGACGAGATCGATAAGAAGGTCCGTCAGGCCGCGGAGATCCTGGACATCACCCAGTATCTGGACCGCAAGCCCAAGGCCCTGTCCGGCGGCCAGCGCCAGCGGGTGGCCATCGGCCGCGCCATTGTCCGCGACCCCGCCGTGTTCCTGATGGACGAGCCCCTGTCCAACCTGGACGCCAAGCTCCGCAACCAGATGCGCGCCGAGATCATCAAGCTGCGCCAGCGGATCAACACCACGTTTATCTACGTCACCCATGACCAGACCGAGGCCATGACCCTGGGCGACCGCATCGTCATCATGAAGGATGGCTTCATCCAGCAGATCGGCACGCCCCAGGAGGTCTTTGACCACCCGGCCAATCTGTTCGTGGCCGGCTTTATCGGCACGCCCCAGATGAACTTCTTTGACGCGAAGCTGGTGAAGAACAGCGACGGCAAATACGCCGTGGCTATCGACGGCATCAACGTGGAACTGGCCGAGGATAAGCAGGCCCGGCTCAGCGCTAAAAATGTACCGGAACAGGACGTGACGCTGGGCGTTCGCCCCGATCACATCATGCTCTGCGCCGACGGCGTCAAGGGCACCGTGGATGTCAGTGAGCTGATGGGCTCCTCTGTGCATCTGCATATCTCCACCCACGGCCATGACGTGGTGGTCATCGTCCCCACCAACGGCAACGCCGCCCACTTCCCCATGGGCAGTGAGGTCAACATGATCTTCGGCGGCAATGTGGCCCATGTGTTCAGCAAGGAGACGGAAAAGAACCTGGAGTGGTAACACCCTCATATAGAAGGACAGCGCCCCGCATGGGGCGCTGTCCTTTCGGGGCCGGCGTCCTGCCGTGGAGCGCAGCGGAACAAATGCCCTTGGGGTACGATGTCCCTCCCCTGTCATTGCGAGCCAGCGCTCACGCTGGCGTGGGGCTTCGTCCCCCGACAAAAAAGAAATCCCTTTCGGGATTTCTTTTTTTGCGCTCTCAAGATTTCTTCTTATTCACGTAGACCATCCCGGTCAGAGACAGCACCGCACTCACGGCGTACATTCCCACGCCCGCATCTATGGTCTTGGGGGAGCCGGTCTTGCCCTCGTCCTTCGCGGTAGTCGCAGAGCTGTAGTAGTAACGCGGCGTTTCCTCTACTGTCGGATACTTGTGCTCCGGCAGAAGCGGTGTGCCATTCGGGTTGAAGCGGTAGTCGCCGCCGTTCTGGGTGAGCTTGTCGTAAAATTCCTTGGTTTTCATGGAATCGATGGATTCTGCGGTGCCAGCGATAGTACCATCGGTGGCGCAGGAATCAACGTTTGCAGTTTCGGTATAGTAGTTGTTCTTAAAAACAGGGGTGCCGGATTCAACCTTACCAACAAGTCCGCCGAGACGCTTATATGGTGGTGTGGTGACACCATATTTGGTCAAATCAATTTCACCAGCGAAATAACAGCTCTTGATAGGGGGGTCACCGTAGATGTAGCCCACAATGCCGCCCGTATTACCGCCAGAAGGTTTGCCGAGAACCGTCAATTTGCCGATGGAATAGCAATTTGTTATGGACGGATTACCACTGCCCAGGGTGGAGTCCATAGCAAACCCACATAGGCCAATAGAACCGTCGAGATAATTGTCACTGTTAGTGAATGATATATCAGATACACAATCACGAATCGTACTCTTGTTAGATGCACCGACAATGGAGCCAAAATCAGAGTATTTCCTTGAACCAGTAGCATTTACAGAGCCCTGTACAGTAAGACCGGAAATCTCGGCGTTCTCAATATATCCGAAAAAGCCATATGATTCATATTCAATCATGCCATAGGCATCGGAAAAGTCCAAATTAGAAATCGTATGTCCGTTGCCGTAAAATTTTCCGCTGAAAAAATGCGGAACGTTAGCGTCGTTGTCGGCGCATCCAATCGACGTCCATGTTTTACCGCTCAAATCTAAATCGGATTCCAAAAGCAGAAATGGGCACCATCGCCAAACACAGCACCAACGCAAAAAATATACCTACTACGTGCTTCTTCATTGTACACTCCTCCTTTTATTCTCCCATAGCATACAGGCGGCATCATTCCGTGGGTACCCACGGAATGACGGGAGCTCCCGTCGCCGCACATATCAACGCTGTTGGTCATATTATACCTGCTTTTCTGCCAAATGTAAATTCAAAATTTGTGCGCCTTTGGCGGAAAATAAAATGGGAGAGACGGCTCACAGCAGCTTCTCCAATTCGCTCTCGCCGTACATCGGGATGCCGTGGGCTTTCAGCAGCGCCGCCGTGACGCCGTCGCCGTCCGTCAGCGTTCCGGTGAACGTTCCGTCATAGATGCGCCCGCAGCCGCAGGAGGGGCTTCGCTCCTTCAAAACGGCGGCGGTGCAGCCATACAGCCGCGCCAGACGCAGCGCCTCCTCCGCGCCCCGGCGGTACTCCGCCGTCACGTCCCGGCCGTCGCTCATCACCACCCGGTCCCCCCGGCGCTCGGAGGGCTTTCGGGGCGTAGGCAGCCCGCCCAGCTGCTCCGGGCACACCGGCACCACAAGCCCGCGCCGGGCCAGCTCCTGCGCCAGCGGGTTGGGCTTGCTCTGCCCGTCGTAGCGACAGGCACAGCCCAGCAGGCACGCGCTCACCAGGATCATACCGCCAGCTCCTTTCCGTTCAGAGCGGCGTACACCAGCGTATCACCCGCGTATTGCAGCTTCATGGAGAAAAACGGCGTGTCCGGCTCGTGGATCAGCGCCAGAAACAGCTTGTCCCCCTCCCATTGGGGCAGCGCCGCCAGCGCGTCCTTGTGCAGCCATTCCAGCACACCCTCGCTGCACTCCCGCAGCGTTCCCGTCCAGCCGGTGGCGGTAAACAGGTGCATATATTCCCCCTCCCAGATATCCGACACGAAGGTGATGACGCCCCGGTACCGATAGTCGGTCAGGGTCAGGCCCGTCTCCTCCAGCGTCTCGCGGCAAACGCACTCCTCCGGGCTCTCGCCCTCCTCGCACTTGCCGCCCACGCCGATCCACTTGTCGTGGTTCAGGTCGTTCTGCTTCTTCACCCGATGCAGCATCAGGTATTCGCCCCGTTCGTTTTCGATATAGCACAGCGTGGTGTTTTTCATCTTTGCACCTCCGATTTACAAATCACTGCCAATAGTATATACTATTCGTATCGTCAACACAACTGTTACCTGTCAGGAGAGTATATAGTATGACAACGATAAAACCAGGCCGCTACCGCCACTTTAAGGGTAATGAATATGAGGTCATCGGCACCGCCCGCCACTCTGAAACGCTGGAGGAACTGGTGGTCTACCGCGCCCTGTATGATAATGGCGGTCTGTGGGTGCGCCCCGCCGCCATGTGGTCCGAGATCGTGGACCGGAACGGCTACCACGGCCCGCGTTTCATCCCGGAGGACGGCCAATGATCGACTATACCGTGATACGTTCCCGCCGCCGCACCCTGGCGCTGGAGGTCACGCGACAGGGAGCAGCCCTGGTCCGTGCACCTCTGCGGGCCTCCGATGCGGATATCACCCGCTTTGTGGACAGTCACCGCGGCTGGCTGGAAAAGCACCTTGCCGCAAGGCAGGCCTTTCTGGCCGCCCACCCGGAGCCGTCTGCGGCACAAGCGGACGCATGGCGGCAGCAGGCAAAAGAGACACTGCCGCCCCTGGTGGCCCACTGGGCCCAGCGCATGGGCGTGCAGCCCGCCGGTATCACCATCACCGCCGCCCGCACCCGCTTCGGCAGCTGCTCCGGCAAAAACCGTCTCAGCTTCTCCCTCTACCTGATGGCCTATCCCGAGACCGCCATTGAATACGTGGTGGTCCATGAGCTGGCGCACATTCGCCACCACGACCACTCCCCCGCCTTCTACCGCGAGGTGGAAGCCTATCTGCCCGACTGGAGGGCGCGCCGCGCCCTCCTTCGCCGGTAATTCCGCCATTTTGCGCCGTACATTCGATACTTCGCCGCCGCCCGTTCAATCGGGCGGTGGTTTTCTTGTGATTTTCACAAGAAAACCACCGCCTTTTCTGTGCGTTTCGGCAAAAATGCAGCGAAGCAATTGACAATTGCGGCAAACACTGATAGGATAACTATGCTGAACGGAAACGTTACCGGTAATGTTTTCGCTTTCCTCTGACGATTTTCGTTCCTTTCGATCTGGTATAGTAGGAGGCACACCCCGGTATGACGATCAAGGATATAGCCAAACAGTGCAGCGTCAGCGTCAGTACCGTCTCCCGTGTGCTGAATGACCGGCCGGATGTCAGTGAGGATGTCCGGCGTAAGGTGCTTTCTGCCATCAAGAATAGCAACTACATTCCCAACAACAGCGCCCGCGACCTGGTCCGCACCAAGTCCGACGCTGTCGGTCTGGTAGTCCGCGGTGTGTCCAATCCGTTCTACACCGACATTATCCGCGCCATTGAACGCACCATCACCGATGCCGGTTTTACAATGGTCATGCAGCAGATCGGTACTTGCGACGACGAGGTCAAATGCGGTGCGGTCATGGAGCGCGAAAAGCGCCTGCAGGGCATCGTGTTCCTGGGCGGTCGGTTTGATTATACCCCCGCTGATCTGGCGATGCTGAACGTTCCCTTTGTGTGCTGTTCCTACTCCAACCGCTATGGCACGCTGATCGAGGGCGAGTATTCCTCTGTGTCCATCGCCGACGGTGACACCGCACAGCAGGCGGTGGAGGAGTTGTACCGCCATGGGCACCGGCGCATCGCCGCGCTGATCTCCCGTCCCAACGATCAGTCCATCAGCCAGCTGCGCTATGAGGGCTATGTGCAGGCGCTGGAGAGTCACGGCATCCCTGTGGACCCGGAACTGGTGATCTCCACCGGCGGATTCGGCGCGAAGGACGCCTACAGAGCCGTGCAGGAAAAAATGGCCGAAAACGTTGATTTTACAGCACTTTTCGCCATCGCGGACTCTATGGCCATTGGTGCCATGCGGGCTTTGATGGACGCCGGCAGGCGTATCCCCGAGGACTGTTCCGTTATAGCGATAGATGGGTTAGAATTGTCTGCCTATATTGAGCCGCCGCTTACTACCCTGTGCCAGCCTATGGAGGAAATGGGCCGGCGCAGCGCCGAGATTTTGCTGGACATGGTGCGGCACAAGGGCTCCCACGCCTGTGAGCTGCTGCCCACCACCCTGCGCCAGGGCCGCAGCGTGGCCGCGCCCGGATGATACTTTTGTATATCTTTGTGATCTGTTTTGTGTATCCTAAGGATCCGTTTCCTGCATCCCAATAATTTGTTTTTTGTACCCTAATGATCTGTTTTTTACATCCTTGTGATGTGAAAATAAAAACAAAAAAGGAGTAAATATCATGAAGAAGTTTCTTGCAATGCTTCTTGCTCTCGTGATGGCCCTGTCTCTGGTGGCCTGCGGTGAGAAGAAGGACGACACCAAGACCGATGGCGATACCACCGCCACCGGCAGCGTGTACTATCTGAACTTTAAGCCTGAGTCCGACAACGCGTGGAAGGCTCTGGCCGCCACCTACACCGAGAAGACCGGCGTGCCCGTCAAGATCCTCACCGCCGCCTCCGGCGAGTATGAGTCCACCCTGGTGTCCGAGATGGACAAGGAAGACGCGCCCACCCTGTTCCAGTGCAACGAGGGCGGCGTGGCTACCTGGGGTGAGTTCTGCTACGACCTGAGCAGCAGCGACGTGTACAACCAGCTGACCTCCAAGGATTATGCCCTGAAGAACGCCGACGGTGAGGTCATCTCCATCGGCTACTGCCTGGAGACCTACGGTATCATCGTGAACAAAGCACTGCTGAAGGAAGCCGGCTATGAGGTCACCGACATCACCAACTTCGAGTCCCTGAAGAAGATCGCTGACGACATCCACAGCCGCGCTGCCGAGCTGGGCTTCGACGCCTTCACCTCCGCCGGTCTGGACGGCACCTCCTCTTGGCGTTTCTCCGGCCACCTGGCCAATATGCCTCTGTTCTATGAGTTCCGCGATGAAGGCGTGACCAGCAAGCCCGCCACCATCAAGGGTACTTATCTGGACAACTACAAGGCTATCTGGGATCTGTACACCACTGACTCCGCCACCACCGGCGCTGCCCTGCTGTCCGCCACCGGCGACCAGGCTGAGGCCGAGTTCGGCGAGGGCAAGGCTGTGTTCTATCAGAACGGCACTTGGGAGTACAGCAACCTGACCGGCGAGAAGTTCGGCATGAACGCTGACGACCTGACCATGATCCCCATCTACTGCGGTATTGAGGGCGAGGAGAAGGCCGGCCTGTGCACCGGTACCGAGAACTACTGGTCCGTCAACAAGAACGCCTCCGAGGAGGACATCAAGGCCACTCTGGACTTCCTGAACTGGGTCGTTACCTCCGAGGAAGGCACTGCCATGATGGCTGAGCAGTTCGGCGCCTGCCCGTTCCAGGCCTCCAAGGCTCCCTCCAATCCGTTCAGCGCTCTGGCCAACGAGTATGTTGCCAATGGCTGCTATCCTGTCACCTGGGCCTTCAACTACACCCCCGCTGTCAATGACTGGCGTGCCGCTGTGGTCGACGCTCTGGGCAAGTATACCGCCGACGGCGGCAGCTGGGACGATGTGAAGACCGCCTTCGTGGAAGGCTGGGCTACCCAGTACAACAACGATATCGCCAACGGCTAAGCTACGGTTTCAACCACATACGCACAGGGGGCGGGCTTTTCGCCCGCCCCCTCTTTCTTACTCTGTGACGGCGTGCGCTGTCCTTCGAACGCACTTCGGAGGAGAGCTTTCGCTGTGACAAAACTACGGAGAACAGGAGTGGTCTAATGAAACGATTTCAAGCGAAACGGGACGCGGCTGCGCTGAACAGCCGACTGGTCCGACGGCCAATTCAGCGCATGGTGTGGCTGTTTCTGCTGCCCACCTTTGCCGCCTTCTGCATCGGGTTCATCTACCCGTTCCTGAAGGGCGCGTTCCTGTCCTTCTGCAAATTCAAGCTGACCAGCAAGTGGACATGGGTAGGCTTTGACAACTATCTGAAGGCCTTTGCCGACAGCAGCTTCCGCCATGCCTTCTTGTTCACGGCGCTGTTTGCCTTTGTGTCGGTGCTGTTCATCAACGCGCTGGCCTTCGCGGTGGCCTATGCGCTGACGCGGGGCATCAAGGGCTCCAATCTGTTCCGGACGGTGTTCTTCATGCCGAACCTGATCGGCGGCATCGTGCTGGGCTACATCTGGTCCATGATCTTCGACGGCTTTCTGGTCGCTTACGGCCAGTCCGTGGTACTGAACAGCCACTTCGGTTTCTGGGGGTTGATCATCCTGCTGTGCTGGCAGCAGGTGGGCTATATGATGATCATCTACATCGCCGGATTGCAGTCCGTGCCGGAGGATATGCTGGAGGCGGCCCGCATCGACGGCGCCACCAACTGGCAGACCCTGTGGAAGGTCACTATCCCCAACATGATGAGCTCCTTCACCATCTGCATTTTCCTGACGCTGACCAACGGCTTCAAGCTGTTTGACCAGAACCTGGCCCTGACCGGCGGTCGCCCCTTCCTGCAGCAGGCGGACGGCAGCGTTATCAAGACCACGGAAATGCTGGCCCTGAACATCTACAACTCCTTCTACGCCGGCAGCGGCAACAACCGCGGCGTGGCCCAGGCCAAGGCCGTCCTGTTCTTCATACTGGTGGCGGCTATCGGACTGATCCAACTCCGGGCTACCCGTAAAAAGGAGGTGCAGCAGTAATGCAGACGAGCCTTTCCAAAAAGCATGACCGCAGCAAAATGGTGTTGACCATAGCGTTCACGGTGATCTGCATCGTGTATGTGCTGCCCATCGTCATCGTTCTGATCAACTCCTTCAAGACCAATGCCGCTGTCAATACCGATACGTTCGCCCTGCCCAATGAGGACACCTTCGTGGGCTGGCAGAACTATATCAAGGGCATGACCTTCGGCAACTATCCGTTTATCAAGGCGGTGTTCTACAGTCTGTTCATCACCCTGGTCTCCTCGGCGCTGATCCTGATCTGCACCTCTATGGCCGCGTGGTATGTGGCCCGTGTGGGCAGTCTGTTCAGCAAGATCGTGTACTACCTGTGCGTGTTCTCCATGGTGGTGCCGTTCCAGATGGTGATGTTCACCCTGTCCCGCACCGCCGAGCAGGTCAAGCTTCCCTACTTTAGCTTCACCTCTATGGCTTTTGCCAAGATCGGATTGAACACACCGTGGACGATACCTATCGTGTACCTGGGCTTCGGCGCGGGACTGGCGGTATTCATGTTCTCCGGGTTTGTCAAGACGATCCCGCTGGAGATCGAGGAGGCCGCCGCCATTGACGGCTGTGGGCCTGTGCGTACCTTCTTCCTGGTGGTGCTGCCCATGCTGAAGCCCACGTTTATCTCCGTGGGCGTGCTGGAGATCATGTGGGTGTGGAACGACTTTCTGCTGCCGTACCTGGTGCTGGATCTGAACAAATACCGCACCATCCCCATCGTCATCCAGTATCTGAAGGGCAGCTACGGACAGGTGGATATGGGCGCCACCATGGCGCTGATCCTGCTGAGCATCGTCCCGGTCATCATCTTCTATCTCTGCTGCCAGAAGCACATCATCAAGGGCGTGGCGGCAGGCGCCGTCAAGGGCTAAACTTACAACACGCCGGGGGCGGGCTGATCGCCCGCCCCCGTATATTTTGGCCGGGACCGTCCGGCTGAAAGTCAAATCCTATCCAAGAGAGAAGTTGAGTTATGAAACGAAGCAGCGGTATTTTAATGGCGGTATCCTCCCTGCCCTCCCCCTATGGCATCGGTACCCTGGGCAAGGCGGCCTATGATTTCGCCGATTTCCTGAAAGACGCCGGCCAGTCCTACTGGCAAATGCTCCCCCTGGGCCCCACCAGCTATGGCGACTCCCCCTACCAGAGCTTTTCCGCCTACGCCGGCAACCCCTACTACATCGACCCGGATATGCTGGCGGCTGACGGACTGCTGACGGCCGCCGAGTGCGCCGCCCCCGACTGGGGCAGCGACCCGCGCCATGTGGACTACGGAAAGATCTACGAGAGCCGCTTTACCCTGCTGCACAAGGCCTACAAACGGGGCTGGGAGCGGGACGCGGAGGCCGTAGCGGCCTTTGCGCAGGACAATGCGCGGTGGCTGCCGGACTACGCCCTGTACATGGCCTGCAAGCGGCACTTCGGCATGAAGGCATGGACGGAGTGGCCCGACGACGACCTTCGCCTGCGTAAGAACGAGGCCGTGCTGGACAAGTACCGCACACTTCTGCGGGAGGATGTGCAGTTCTTCACCTATCTGCAATTTCTGTTTTTCAGGCAGTGGACCGCTCTGCGCGACTACGTCCACCAGCAGGGCATCCGCATCATCGGCGATCTGCCCATCTACGTGGCCATGGACTCCGCCGACGTCTGGGCTGAGCCGCAGTTCTTCCAGCTGGACGACGATCTGGTGCCCAAGGCTGTGGCCGGCGTCCCGCCGGATTACTTTACCGCCGACGGCCAGCTGTGGGGCAACCCCCTCTACGACTGGGACGCCATGCGTGACGACGGCTTCGGCTGGTGGATCCGCCGGATCGACGGCGCCGGCAAGCTGTATGATGTGATCCGCATCGACCACTTCCGCGGCTTTGCCAACTACTGGGCCGTGCCCTACGGTCAGCCCACCGCCAAAAACGGCCGCTGGATCGCCGGTCCCGGCATGGACCTGATCGAACGGCTCAACGGCTGGTTCCCGCAGCTGGAATTCATCGCCGAGGATCTGGGCTACCCCACCCCAGAGGTGGCGCAGCTGCTCCGCGAGTCCGGCTGGCCCGGTATGAAGGTGCTGGAATTCGCCTTTGACTCCCGGGATTCCAGCGGGTATCTGCCCCACGCCTATACGCCGCACTGCATCTGCTATACCGGCACCCACGACAACAGCCCCCTGGCACTGTGGCGGCAGGAGGCCGCGCCGGAGGATGTGGCCCACGCGGTAGAATACCTGGCGCTGACTGAGCAGGAGGGCTTCCACTGGGGTATTATCCGCGGCGGTATGTCCAGCGTGGCGGAGCTGTTCGTGGCGCAGGTGCAGGACTATCTGGGCCTGGGCGAGGGAAACCGCATGAACATCCCCGGCACCCAGGGCGGCAACTGGACCTGGCGGCTGCTGCCCGGCGAGCTGAGCGATGCGCTCTCTGTCAGGATCGACCGCATGACTGCGCTCTACGGCCGCAAGGCATAAGCGAACACCCCCGGCAGTGCCGGGGGTGTTTTTTTTGCCGTGAGCACCGCTTCCGCAACGCCGAAACCCCCATCTGCCATGTGACAGATGGGGGTTTCGATGCCGCCGAGGTAGGGGTTAGACCTCCGCGACCCGTACTGCAATATGGGGCCCTGCCGGGCAGGGCAAATAAAAAACCGGCTGCAATGTATGCACCTTTGAAGCGCATCCCACTTGCAGCCGGTCGATCATGCGGTCAAATGCCGTTTAGACACCGTAGCTTTGCGTCTCGGCCTTTCAGCCGATTTGCCAACAGAATATTATTGTATTCGCAGTATATCACTTTCGTTCCGTTTCGTCAAGTCTTTTTCGCAAAAATCCGTGTTTTGCAGGTTTTAATATGTAAATGGACAGGCTGGGTCAACTGATCCGGGCTGTCCAAAACACTATACAGCCCTATATGGGCAGAAAGAGAGGCTCTATATGAGCGAGAAGGCAAACGATAAGGTGTACACATTCAAAGAACGTGAGTGGGTCGTAACTGGTTGGGCGGAAGGTCAGATGGAGACCGAGCGCGAGGACGACAAAGGCCAGAAGGTCATTGTCATGCAGCCGTACTATCAGCTGTTCGTCATTTCCCCGGTCAGCTCCTACAAGTCTGACAACTACAGCGCCAACGGCATGAAG
>QWCN01002616.1_pt1 | contig 40312 bp, 62 predicted proteins | sample 1972711 | NCBI WGS metagenome assembly QWCN01 (sample SAMN09866707, study PRJNA288562) | Human gut metagenome isolate term1_stool, whole genome shotgun sequencing... | isolation source: gut | host: Homo sapiens | place: USA: California
TTAGCCTTACCGTTAGCCTTACCGTTAGCCTTACCGTTAGCATTACAAGAAAGAAGCTTTTGCCTTTCCCGGTATTGCCGCATATATTCTCGCTGGCTTACCCTTTTCTTCTCAAGCTGGTCAAGGTTTTGGTGCTTGCCCCAATTGGGGATAGTAATTACACCGTCAATAATTTCAACCATGCCGAAGTTTTCGAAGGTCTGAAGCGCAAGCTGCACCGTGCTTTCCTTTCGTCGGAAGATAGTAGCAAGCATTTTATCCGTGTATGGAATTTTGTCATTCATCATGAACACGCCGCTATTATTCATTTTCCCGGCAAGGCAAAGCAGCTTGAACCAGATCACGATTATGGAATCCGCTTCGGGCAAACTTTCAATCAGCAGGATTTTTTCATCGTCGAAAATGTCCGTGGTGATCTTAATCCACTTAACATCAGCCATCTGCATCACCTGCTGCGACAATTGAATACTGTGCGTAGCTGGTAGGTTCGCCATAGCGATTTTTGCCGCTAACCATTTCCTTCTTGATTGGAAAGCCCAGCTTTTTCAGGTCGCTGATACGGGATGCAAGGCGCATGATTCCGTATTCGGTCATGGCTTCTGCTGACGTGATACTTCCATAGTCCTTCATGTGCCGCAGCACACGTTCACACTGTGTCATCTGCATCACCTTTCAATTCCAATAATTTGTCGAGATACCAGATAGCCTTTTTAACGTCCTCTGCACCGTTTTTATACTCACAGCGCCAGATATACTTAAACGCTGCAATCTTGCAGTACACGGCAAGCTGGGCGGCTCCAAAGGCCGATTTCATTGCGTCAATGCATTCAATCCCGCCCTGTGTGTAATGGGATGGATGGTTTATAACATCGTTTTCGGCTTCCGGTTCTTGATTGGTTGCCGGTTCAAACATATCCGGCCGCGCATTGTATTCTTCCGAATCGGTTACGGCCGTGTTTTTGCATTCGCGGCAAGGATAATCACTGAGCGCAAGCGCGTCATACTTACACAGTTCGCATTCCATCACCGCACCACCTCGCACGTGATAAGATCAGAATACGGAAGCGATTCAATCCAATCGCAGAACGTGTGCCATTCATCAAGCTTGTGGTTGCGCCGGGCGTGGTAGATATTTTGCAGCACGGCATAGTTCAAGTCCCACGTCCGAAGCTGGTTGTAGCTGGACGGAAGAAGCTGAATCATCTGCCACCACCAGCTTTTATTTTTATCTTTCAAGAACAGTTCGCGATAGCGATTCAGCAGATCAACAAGCTCCGAAAGATACTCTGTCGATTCATCGTTCAGGTGTTCACGGCTGAAATCGTCCAGCGTGAATTCCTTCGCGTGAATCTTGTGCATCGTGCTGCACGAATCTGTAACCGTCCCGACCTTGTACTGATCTGCTTCTTTCCACCAGTACAGCGGGGCTGTAACGTCACACTGCACGTGAATCATCCGCATGAACTTCCCGTGATCGGTTCCGGCAGACGCAAGCCTGTACATCAAATCATAGTCGTTATTGCCAACGACGAAACCATTTCCATTAACGACCGCGCTGTCAATTTGCGCCCATGAATTTTTAGGATTTCGCATCCCGCGAATCGCCGCTTTCCATCCGCTTGTGTAAACATTTTCGATTTTCAGCATCAGATATCACCTACTTCCCGGTGCTGCGAACGGTCGGAATCGAATCCCCAAGGGTAACGCTTCCGCAGCTTTTCAACGTTCATCTGCATGACGGTTTCCAAGTCAAGGCCGATAGCTGTTGCGGTCTCGGCAATGTACCAGCACACATCACCCAATTCCTTTGCAACGTGCTCCAAATCCAGAACGTGGCCTTGCATGAAGTTCTTTTTCACAAGGTCTGCGATTTCGCCGGATTCACCGGCAAGTCCCAAGGCTCCATTAAGGAGCCTATAATCTGGAGACAGGTCTTTATTGCTTGTCCTCATGGCAAGCGACTGATATTCATTGATTGTCATTGTTTCTGCTTTCCTTTCAAACTATGAAATTTCCCGGATTTCCACGCTGATGTAATCCCCATCGTGGAAGTAGTGGCAAACGCCTTTCACCCAACGGCGGCTGTCATCTTCAATGACACGGCCTTTCATCGCGTCCACAATCATCTTTCCCATGATTGCGTGATTGTCGATGTCAAGCCTGTCGTTCCAATGAAAGGTAATGACAACAGGCCGCTTGAATGGTACGCGCCGGACATCCTGACTGTTCATGCAGGAACGAACCATCATATGCCAGAATTCAGCATCGCGCTTTCTTTTTGACCAGTGCTTCCCGGCGTAATAGGCGTTCATGCCGTATTCTTTCGACCACTGCTTTTGACCTGCCTTGCTTTTCGGGTACGGAATCTTGAATTTTTCGATTAGATATTTGCCCAAAATGCCCACCCCTTAGAACGGCAGATCGCCGTCATCGTCCATGTCTGTGAACGCCTGACCTGCGTTGCTGTTTGCTGTCGCAGCCTGTCCGCTTGACCTGCTTTCACAGAATTCATGGCGGTCAACAACGATGTCCGTTGTGTAGTGTTTCACGCCGTCTTTTTCATAGCTGCCGGTCTGAATTCTTCCTTCAACGGCAATCTTTGTGCCTTTGCGAAGATAGTTCCCGGCAAATTCCCCGGTCTTGCCCCAAGCAACGCAGTTGATGAAGTCTGCTTCCTGCTGACCATCCTGCTTGAACGGCCGATCAACAGCCAAGCGATAGGAAGCGACTGCCTTGCCGGACTGCGTATATCTGATTTCGGGGTCAGCAACCAAGCGCCCGATTAGTATGACTTTATTCATTGACCATCACCCCCGAACAAAGCAGACTGAATATCTTCTGCCGGTGCTTCCTGCGCAGGTTCGGACACCGGTTCCATGTCGATAACATCCGGGTCATTGTCAACATAGTCCTTCGTGCCGTCATCGTTGATAACCGCCATATCAGCATCAATGGCAGAAGCCATGTCGATAGACATGATGCCCCACTTGCTGATAAGCTGACGCAGCATTGTTTTGTATGCCATGCCGTCAAAGTCTTTGTACCAGAACGATGAATACATCCATGCGTCTTTCGGGTCAAAGTTACCGGCCACATAGTCAGAATATGAAACCTTTGTTTTTTCACCGTATCTTGTCTTAACCGTGCCGCCGTTGGCCGAAAACGCCTGACTGTACTTATCAGCATGGGCAAGCATCTTCTTCTTGCTCCAATAGATGGCCTTGCGGAAACCGTTGGTATACTCAAACATGGCATAGTAGCCGATTGTTTCAGCCGCTTCCCTTGCTTCTTCGTCCTCAATCAGCCTGACTTCGATTTCCTCGTTCAGCGGGTCAAATTTGATAAGTTCGCCGTCCTTGATAGCAAGGACATTCAGCTTCTTGTACTGGCCAGATCGGATAGCAAGCTGAATATAGCCCTTATAGCCAAGCTGGAACTGCGCCACTTTGCCGCGCTCCCTGTCGTTGAACGGAACCATGTAATACTGTCCAAGCTGCGGGGAAGGGGAAAGCTTCAGGCTTTCGCCCAGCAGCGCAGCGGAAAGGATGCTCTGATTTGTGCATTCTTGAAGTCCGGGGTTCGTCTGAACCGCAGACACAACAGCGGAAATGAAGCGCTGGCCGTCCTTGCCGCCGATGACCTGATTGATACGCTGCTTGACTGCATCCCCGGTGAGATAGGAGCCGATGCCAAGCCTTTTCTGTGACTTCTGAAGTGAATTATTGACAGCCATTGTGTTTATTCTCCTTTCTTAAATAGCTTTGTATTTGATACCGTTGCCCCTGAGCCATGCGCCCAGCGCCCTTGCTTCGTCTGCGGAAAGAAGCGCCTGAAAACCAATCCATTGACGGGAAGGTTCGTGCTGCACCGCTCTTTCAAATGCCTGTCTTTCGGTGCTTTCAATCGCCTTTCCGATTTCCGTTTTTGGCTCGGTTGCTTCTTCCTTCCGCTTCTGCTGGTCCGCTTCCCATGCAGCCCTTTTCTCGGCCTGTGCCTGAAGCCTGTGGGCTTCGCTGACGGCTTTTGCAAGGTCAAGGGTGTCCATGTAGCACTCCCGCGCTTCAAAGGCGTAGGACGGCAAATCAGCGATTACGGCAAGGTCTTTCGCCATCTGTGCCATTTTTGCATCAATGGCTTCCTGAATGGATTTCATAGAAACAGAAGCATTCAGCCATTTTGAATCAAGAATCTTTTCAAACGGAATATTCTTGTTGACCGCTTCGCCATAAACAAAAGCCCCGTCAAAGTATTCTTTGATTTTCAAAAGCTTGTCCTGCTTCTGCTGATCCTCGAATTCTTTGACCTGCTTGTCCACGACAGATACCGATTTGTCGATGATCTTGACAAGCTCGCCAACCTGTGCCTTGAAGGTGTTGAATGGCTGCATATAATCTTTTTCCTGCCGGATTCGTTCATCGTTCAAAGCTTTCTTCAGCCGATTCAGTGCCGCCCTGTCTGCCTTTGCTTCCTTCACCTGATCTTCCGTGTAGACCATAGTTTCATAGACAGACACCTTTGAAAGCAGCTCTGCCCGAAGCTCTTCATAGTTGAAGGTAATCGGCGCCGGAAGCGCCACTTCGTTGATTTTAAGTTCCATTTTTTCTAACTCCTTTTTTTAGATTTCCGGCAGAAGCAATGCCGGTTTTTTGTTGTTTTTAACGCATTTCCAGAATTCCGCTTCTTTCCGCGCAAGATAATCAATATCTTCCTGCACTTCCGACCGCTCGATCTTGTAATGCTTTGTGTGTAGCAGGATTTCGCCGCCAAAGTCGAACTTTAGCTGTGCTTTCAAGACAGCAAAGTCAAATTCCGTTACCATCAGGTAATGCAAAACCTGAATGTAGTAATTGTCCGGAATCCGGTGATTCCATTTTTCCTTCTGCATACTCTGAAGGATGTTTGTTGTCTTGATTTCAAGAATGCCTTGTCTGCCGTCCTGATCTGTCAGCCATCCGTCAAGTGAAGCATGGGCAAAAGGGTATTTGTCATTCAGCCACAAATTGTTTTCTATGTAGTCAACCTGATATTCCGGGAAATCCAACCGGAACAGCCCACGCAAGTGCATTTCAGCTTGTGTGCCGTACTTGACATATGGCTTATCGCTGATATCTTCCGGCTGCACAAGACCGGTCTTTTCCTGCCACAGCTCCAAGTTCGTTTTGTATGGGTTCAGGCCGATAACGGCTGAAGCGTCAGAACCGCCGATATAGTGTGAACGGACTTCAAGCCATTCTTCCCGGCTGGACAGGATTTTCATTTCAAGCATCGGGCTTCTGCTCTTTCTTGTTCATCCAGATCTTTCTGAGTTTCTGGACAAGTCTATCGAAGAAAGATTTATTGGGAGTAGGCTTGACTACTGATTTCCTGCTACCGGTGTACATTCTTCCCCGGTAATGGCTTCGGTGGGAGCGCTTTGCATGATTTTTCGCTGTTGACATTTGCTTTTTCTCCTTTCATTTTCTGAGATTGCAGCAGTCATCTTTATTGAAGTTGACCGCTTCTTTCCAGTATTCGTAATGTTCTGTCACATCTTCGCAGACGGACACTTCGTCAAAGCCTGTGACTTTTGACAGGTATTCGATTTTTCTTGACAGCGGAAGATGCTGATAGCCTGACTGCTTGACCGTGTATTCCGTGTAATCCAGCGGCAACCATGTTTTAATCCAGTGATTAACACGAAGGAATTCAACGATGATTTTGTTGCACTTGATACTGTTCAGCCGGTCGAAGTCCACGAACTGCGGAATGTACGGGGAAAGCCTGACAGCCACATCAAAACCGGAAGCAAACAGTGTTTCCACTGCTTTTATCCGTCTTTCGACGCTTACCGCCTTTTCGCACGGTGCAAAAGTGATGCTGATCTGAATGTGCGCAAGCTGCTTGTCAAGAATATCCATGTATTCACATACAAGGTCAGACTTCGTGACAATCAGATAGCCGATGCCGTACTTGTTCAGCAGCTCGATTGTGCCTTTGGTGACCCTCTCCCGACGTTCAAGCGGCTGGAAGCAGTCTGTCATACCGCCAAGCCGGACAATCGTCCCCGGTTTAAGCTTCGCAATCTTGCGCTCGATCTTCGCCAAGCTTGCCACAGACGGCTCTACAGCGTCCCACAAGCCCCGAAAGCTTAACAGGGATTTCGCATAGCAGTATGAACAATCATGGGCGCAGCCGCAGCCGTAGGTGTCCAGACGCTTGTTGTACCGGCATTTGCCGCCCTCGTTTCCTTTGACTTCCTTGTAAAAACTCTTGAATTCTTTCATTGCTTTTTCACCTTTCACTATGTTTTAAGGTCAAAAAGCACCTATCACCCCAAGATTTACTTTTGTGTTGCTTCGCAGATATCAACGATGTGCTGACACAGCGCATCTGGGATAACGCTTCTTTCTCTGCTGCCGTTCAAGCCTTGTGTGCCGGTTCGTGAACCTCGCGGCGCTGCTGCGTGACAAGGTGCACCGTTTTTGCACATTGGCTTGAACTGCGGGTCTGGATGGTTTGTCCAGATGTCCGTTGGCTTCATCCTTCTTTGCTCCACGGGCTTGCCAAGCTCATACTGGCAATATGTGACCGTGTACCGTGGAAGCTCCTGCATCCATGTCATCTTTCGCATACCGCCGCGCGGGTTTTCGATGAACCAATACTTTGGGGATAATGCCAAAATCAGACGTAAAACGTGTTGATCGACCGCATCGCAGAACTTCGCATAATTACTTACAGGGTCAAGGTTCCCGGTATCAGGATTCTTTCTTCGGTGATGACTTATCGCCGCAATGCTGAATGTGCTGCAATCGGGGCTTGCCCATATCACATCAGGTCTTCCGAACCGCTGAATGATGTCATCAGCCGTGACCGTCATGATGTCGGCATACAGGTCAATGTTTTCAAAGTGCTTGTCCCACTCGACAGAAAACACTTCGTGACCGTGGGATTCAAACGCCTTGCCGATGCTTCGTGTCCCGGCGAACAATTCCAGCACTTTCATCGTTCACACACCGCTTTCGCCATGTACATTCTCGCTGCTGATTCTTTCAGGGTTTTCAGCCCTTCTTCGGTGAATTTCCCATCCCGGATGTACCGCCCACGCTCACGAATCGTGACAATGGCCTTTTCCGATTCATAGCGAACACCGCCATCCGGAAGCCTTGTGACGGTCATTTCCATTGCGTCAGTCCTCGCTTTCTTCCGCTTTGTCGAACATCACATCCTTGATGTTGCCGAAAGTGATTCCCATGTCGGAAAGCTCTTTCCCGCGCTTTTCAAGGCTGCGAAGGACATACAGCTTTTGCTTCTGCTTTTCGACCTTCAGTCGGTTTTCCTTCCGGGCAAGCCTGACATACTCCGATTCAGACAGCCGCTTGATCTCCGCTTCCAACTGGTCATCTGCCAAAAGTTCTCTTGCCATGATTTGCGTCTCCTTTCGTTAAATTGCGTTTTCGCAATTTTTGGGGCAAAAAAAATATGAATGCATTTCCAACATGGAAATCCCAAGAAGGGAACAGGCAAGTTCCATTTCTGCCCTAGTCCAATCTGATCTTCCGTTCAGCTTCCCGCTGACCGTTGCTGTGTTCATATCCATAGCAGCAGCAAAGGCTTCCTGTGTACCGAACACCTCACGGATTTTGCCACGGAGCTTGTTATAGCTCATACATACCATTCCTTTCTGTAAATTCCTTGCTCTGCGTTTGTCAGGGCTTGCAACCTGCTCATGCTTTCACATAAGGCCGCATTAAGGAACGGCCATGAAGGCCGTTTCGGCTTAATGAATGTATCCATTTTGTAGCAAAAACGCGGTATCTTCGTCCCAGCAAATAGGCTCGCCGCTGTCCTCTGCTGCTTTGAACTCGGAATAAGTTTTTTGCGCGAAGTCCAGCTTGTCCCACTGAAACACATTTTCGATAACGAAGCCTTTGGAATACTCGGTGCAAGGAAGAAGCTGATACCGTCCGGCGCGTCTGGTGCAATAGCGTACCTTTGCGCATTTTCTCCCGCTCTTGGAAATGTACAGCTTTTCAATAACACCTACCCGGAAAATCCAGCCGTTCCAGCCGGAGCGCTGCGGAGCAAACTCAATCACCGGGACTTGAACCAACTGACCTACACGCGGGTTTTTGATTCTTTTCATGTTGTTTCCTTTCCCGGCTGATTAACCGCCAATCGTTTCAAGCAGCTCTTTTGCAAGGCGCTTCATTTCAGCTTTTGCGGTTTTCTGTTCATAAATGGTCTTGAAGCACATATTACCCTGAATGTGTGCAATCTCTTTCAGAATATCCATAGCTTCTTCATTTGCCGTGATTGCAAAAATCTGTTTCTGCGTCATTTCGATTTCCTTTCTGCCTGTTGGCCTTTGAAATTGCGTTTCCTCAATTTCTGGGCTTAGTATAATGCTATATCACAATAATGTCAATAGAATAATTGTGATTTAGCAATTATATTTCCGATTGCATTAAAAATGTATTGCTTTTTCGCAATTAACGTGGTAATATTTCCTTGCATTGGCTGAAAGGTGGTGATTGCAATGCCGGACTTTGTTCAGGTGGCTTCTGTTGCAAAAAGATTGCGAGAAGCTATGAATATAAGGAAGAAAAAGCAAGTTGATCTTGAAAGGGAAACAGGTATAAATCGCAGCGCGATAAGTAGATATTTATCAGGCGAATATGAACCAAAAAACAAGCCTATTTATGAACTTTCAAAAGCACTGGATGTTTCCGAACAATGGCTTATGGGATATGATGTCCCGATGGAACGACCAAAGGCGCAAAAAAATAACGATGCCATTTCTGACATCGTTTTGCTATTGCGGAGTGACGAAGACTTCCTATCTATTGTATTAAAAATCAGCAAAATGGATTCTGAAAAACGAAAAAGCTTGAATGCCCTTTTGGACTAATGTTTGCGGGAAGCCTTAAATAATATTTGATAGACAAGTTCGATCAAGTCAATATCTGCGCATTTGTCTAGCAAGTCATTGATTTCTTGTATGTACTGCGCTTTTTCCATTTTGGTACATCCTTTCTTGCAAATGAATCAGTTGCTTACATCGGAATCTTAACACCATAGGAAATTTTCTGTATACTGGTTTATTTTTACATCACGCGGTTTTGTCGCAGAGCTGCGACACGGCGTTTTTGAAAGGTGGTGAAACCATGCACATCGGTAACAGAATCAAAGCGCGGAGAACTGAATTAAAGATGTCGGCTGACAGTTTGGCGAAGCTGATAGGGAAAGACCGGTCAACCGTTTACCGATATGAAAGCGGAGATATTGACAAGGTCAGTTCCAAAATCCTTATAACGCTTGCCAATGCGCTGCAAACAACGCCGTCCTATCTGATTGGGCTTGACACAAAGGAAGAAGAAACGATTGCAACGTTTGTGTCATCGGAAGGTGTGCAAATTCGGCATTTGGACACATGGTGTAAGGAATTGGGGCATATTACATTCACGGATGAAGAAAACCGGGAAATTATCAATTATGCGAAGTACCTTGTACATAAGCGAGGATTAAAATAAAACTCCGTGTGGGGATGTAGCTGCCACACTGCACCCCCACACTTCGTATGGGCTGATAGGTCTTGTTTGACCTGCCAACAGCCTATCATTGGAATAATTATGCTGCAACCCCACATCCGTGCAATTATGGCACGATAAGGGAACTGCCAGCACCGTTATTGGAAAGGATTAGAAATGTACGAAAAATGTATCAGTTGCCAGCATTTAGGGCGCGATTGCATACCGAATTTCTACATTATGCCCCTGAATGATATGCGGCACTTCGCAAAGCGGCGCATGACCGCTTTGGGTTGGAAGAATGCCGACCTTTCGGATGAATCCGGCGTAAAGGAAGGGACAATCAAGAATACCCTTTCCCAGAAAGACAGGGATGTCTATTATTCTACTTTCGCGCCCATGTTTTGTGCGCTAATTGGCTGCGGGAACGAAGAAACACCTTGCCCAGAAGTGGCCGTTGAAGAAAGCAAGCACCTTGAAACCATTGAACGGTTGGAAAAGGAAAAGCAGGAACTGGAACAGCGGCTTGAAGAAGCGAAAAAAGACGCAGATAAACAAACGGAATTTATGAAGGACGAATTGCGGAAAGTCCGCGCAACGTCCGATGACCGTAAAAAATGGCGCAATATCTTCTGCATTGTTGCCTTTATAGCCATTGCGATAATCATGCTGGCGATTGTCGCTGACGTTCTTAATAAAGGCGTGGGCTTCTTCTGGCTTGAAGATCATTCGGTTATAGGGGATTTTGCAAACAATGTTATAAATCATATAAAAGGCGGGAACTTATAGGATGAATACAGACCAAATAATAGAAAAAGTAACAAGTCAATATACACAAGACAAGTATGCAATGTACCTTAGAAAATCAAGGGCAGACATCGAAATGGAAGCCCTTGGCGAAGGTGAAACACTGGCGAAGCACAAAACCATGCTTTTCAATCTTGCTGCAAGACATGATATTCTTCCAAGTCAGATAACCATCTATCAGGAAATTGTGTCCGGCGAAAGCATTCAGGACAGGCCAGAAGTGCAGCGGCTTCTTGAAGATGTTTATGCCGAAAAATATAAAGGTGTTTTGGTGGTCGAAGTCGAGCGCCTTGCCCGTGGTAATACGAAAGATCAGGGCGAAGTTGCGGAAGCTTTTCAGATGTCCGACACAAAAATCATCACCCCTGTCAAGGTATATGACCCGGACAACGAATTCGACCAAGAATATTTTGAATTCGGTCTGTTTATGTCGCGCCGTGAATTCAAGACGATTCGCCGCCGCTTGGAAGCCGGTAAGCTTCAGGCCGTGCTTGAAGGTAACTATCTTCTTCCGCAGCGCGTATTCGGCTATAACATCGTTCGGAAAAGCAAAGATAACCGCTATCTTGTCATTAATGAAGAAGAACGGCCGCTTGTGCAGATGATGTTTGACTGGTTCACCGAAGAAAATCGGTCATGCGATTGGATTGCAAAGCAGTTTACTTCTATGGGGATTCCGACTATGCAGGGTAGCCGGGAATGGCATAAGGAAACAATTTCTTGTATGCTGAAAAACAAGCTGTATATTGGTATCATCACTTGGGGAAAAAGCAAAACGGTTAAGGTGCGTGACCCGAAAACGGGAAAAGTCCAAAAAAAGCGTGTGCAAGCATCTCCGGAAGAAGTCAAGTATATCAACGGAAAACACAAGCCAATTATCGGCGAAGCACAGTTCCAAAAGGCGCAAGGCCGGTTCAAGAAAAACCCGATTAACCACGGGAAAGAGCTTGTCAGCCCCCTTGCCGGTCTGATTCACTGCGCTGACTGCGGGAAAGCTTTGGACTGGATAAATTACAAGGATAGCCGTGGAATCCGCTATTCGCACAAGGCAAGTACCTATTGCAAGAAAAAGTCTTTGCGCGTGGAAATTGTGTTTGACGCGCTTGTTGAAGCGCTGGAAGCCCACATTGAAGATTTTGAATTTAAGATGAACCATGACGGCAACGGAGCCGAACGCGCCCGCCACCTTGAAAAAATATCGCGGATGGATGCAGAGCTTGAAAAGCTGGAAAAGAAGCGCAAAAAACTGTTTGATGATTACGAAGATGAAGTATACACGAAGGAAGAATTCATAGAGCGAAAGCAGGTTTACGCGCAATCAATTGCCGATCTGAAAGCGCAGCTTGCACAGGCGAAAGCGGACGTGCCGGAAGTCATTGACTATTCCGAGCGAATCATCACCTTGCAGAAAATCATTGAAACGTTCAAAGACCCTGCGCTTGATGCACAAGCAAAGAACGATTTTTTGAAGGAATTTATTGAAGATATCAGATATGATGTCATCGACTATGGCAGAAGCAAAGGCGGCAAGCCCGTGTTAGAAATCATTTTCAAATAAGGGCTAATTTTTTTAGCCCTTGTTAGTAGCTTGATAAGTCTATTTTAGTAGGCTTGTCATGCTACTAATAACACCAAACCGCTGATATTACTGATTATATCAACCGCAAAAGAAATGGGGAATAGAAATGAATGGCAACATAGTATTAGGCCATCTTGAAAAGCGGCTTATGGCCGGGGAAATAAGCGAAGCAGAATACAAGAAGCGCAAAGCGCAGTATATAGACGTGCTGTTTGAACTGTATGTCAAGGACATCATCACCTATGAGGAATTGCAAGAAAAGATAAACGGATAGCAAAAAGGGGTAGACCGAAGTCTGCCCCTTTTCTTTTAATCCGCTATATCCGCTTTCGTATCTTCTACCAGCTCACCGATCAACCGTTTTGCACTTTCGCTATCGCCGCTGTCAAGCGCGGCCGTTACTTTTTCAAGCTGCCGCAAAAGCCCCCGCTGATATGCGCGGTGCATATTGTCCATTTCCGTTACTTCCATGATTGCCCGTTTGATAAAGGCGTTCACGGTTTCGCCCGTACTTTCTGCATGAGCTTTTAGCGCGTCCTTGCTGCCCTTCGGCAAAGCAACGGAAATTCGGTCAAGATTCTTGCTATCCCAATTCTTGTTTGCGTTTTTTCTGGCTTCTGAATAATTGGACATAAAATAGAATACCTCCTTCAATCTTCGATTGCCGATATTGTACCACAACATTATGCACTTAACAAGTGTACAATATGCACAACTTATTAAGTGTATCTTTGTACGGTATTCCGGCTTGCATACACTTAATAAGTGTATTATAATAGAGACAGTCAGGAAGGGAACCCACCTGATAAAACAAGATAAAGGACGGTATCAAAATGGCAGTATTCAAAAGTTATCTAAGGAAGCTTGCAAGGGACTTGAAAGACCTAAAAGCGGCGCTGAAAGAAAAGGATTATGAAAAGGCTGAAAAGCTTCTTGATAATCTGATAGCTGACACACAAGCGGATATCGAAGATTAACAGCGAAGGGGCGGTGCAAACCGCCCCTTTTCTTTGTCAAAACGACCAGATTTTGACCGCTTGAAAAGTGCAAAGCGCTGATTATTTGTGCTGGATATTGCCTTTCCCGGCTTTCAGGCATAGAATACAAGCATCTTTTTAAGGCGGTGCAAATATGGGCTTGTTTGATATGTTTAAGAAAAAAGGCTCCATAGAAAAAAACAGTGTCGGAGAGCCAATTGACAGGCTAACACCAGATGGCGAATTGCCGTTCGGTTGGATGGCCTACAAAAAAGATGTAATAGACCAGATTGAATCTGAACTATCTGTGTTTCGAAAAGGAATTTGTGAAGCCGAAGAACCGCGACAGTGCGTTGCCGCTATTAAGTCTTATCTCCAGTATTTAGATGATGGTAAAAAACACTATTATCAGATTGGCGAATGTGAGGGCAAGTATTTCGAAGAATACATCATCAATTCTGAAGAAACAAACGGGAATATTAGAAAACTAAAGCAGCTTGAAGCGAAAGCAAAAAAGGCATAAAAAAAGAAGGCAAGGGATTAACCCTTGCCTTCTTCATGTTCCAGATCGTCTATTCTGTGGTTTGCTACTTTGATTTTTTCTTTGATGATTTCCTGTTCTTCTTCAATGTGGTATGTGCGTTCCACAAGCTTGTTGTGCTTGTTCACACGTTCTTCAAGCCGTTCCAGACGATATGCAAGCAGCGCCTTTGTTTTGCTGTTGCTAAGATATGCGCCGGTCAGTGTGCCGACAAGTGCCAAAAATGCAACAATAATGGTAGATACGTCAAAGCCCATACGATTTACCCTCTTTATTCAGATTTAGATTTATATCCAACAGCAATCCATCCGACAGAAGTGCTGGTTGTACTGTTTCGGGTGACATAAGCGTCAAAGCCCGTAGCGGTTATATTAGCTGATGCATTACCTGATACCGATGTTCCCGGCACGGTGGTTATAGCTGTTGTTAGAACCATCGGTATATCCGTATACGGAACCGCAAATGTGACAGATTTTGCGGTTGGAGTATTGGCAACAGGCGTGATAGATTCCACGCCCCACTGGATTAAAAGCCCGTTGGAGAAAAGTACATGGCCTGTCCTGCTCCCGTGCGTAACCGCCCCTGATGTAATGAACTCATCCGCGCCGTTTCCGTGCGTCAAAGTTACATTCCGGTCAATGACCATGTTTTTCGTGCCGGTCAAATAACGCCAGATTCCGATGCTGTTCAAACTATCCCAGCAGCCAATTGATGTGATACTGCTGCCGTTGCCGCCATATAGCTTGCAGTTATGCACATTGGCCGCTGCCGCCGTTGACTGGAAATACATATTCTTTTCATCGTCTGACCGCTTGTTGCCACCCATAAAAACATCTTTATAGATGGACATATCCAAGCCTATTTCTACTCCCTCGGAAAGCTCGGACACCTTACCAAAGGCAACGGAACGGCCGGAAGCGTTAAAGTCCAGCAGCGTGAACGCTGTTGGTATCTCCACAGTTTTTGTGATTGTGGTGAAATAGTCCTTGACGGTCAGGCGCACGTCATACGCAGCATCAACGTTCAGATCGGCACCGGTTATCAGCGTGGTTGATAGGGTGTACCCTGTGCCTTCTTTCAGCTTTATCCATGTGCTTGATGCCCTTGATTTGTATTCCAGCGTGTATTTGCTTGTGTTTTGGTTGGAAACAGGAGAAATATTAAATCCAAAGCCGATTTTACCATGCTTGCCGTCATAGTTTTCCGTGCCGTCTGACAAGCATCTTACAGCAGATATGCCCCTGATAACCGGTGCTGCATAAGCAATGACTGTCAGCGTTTTGGTGGTCTTAGCCGTGCGCCCTCGGCTGTCGGTAACGATGATCGTGACGGACTTTGTACCGCTGGATAGTGTGCCGGTTGTAGGCGCTGCGCCTGTGTAGCTCTTTCCGTCAACGGTTGTCTTGTACGTCTTGATTGTCGAGCTAAAAGCTCCGGCCGCAACAATGCCAATCTTGACCTTTGATTTTCCCTGCACAAAAGCGCCGAAATTAGCAGCAAGGCCGGAAACTGTTTCCGTCATGGAAACGGTTGAAATGGTTGGCACAACAGCAGCCGGAACATTCGCCTTGAAAGAAACCGCCTTTGTTCCAATCAGTGTGCTGCCGTTATAGGTCTTACAGGTAATTGTGCAAGTACCGGATGTTCCGGAAGGGATTTGGTTTGCAAGGGTAAGCGGCACTTCCCACGCTTTGCTTGTGCCAAGGCCGCTGCCAATCGTGCCGGTTGCATTGCCAAATTTATAGGTCAGCGTATGCGTAAAGGCACTTGCTGCCCTCGGCATATTGATTGTAATGCTTGCGCCCATGTTGACGCTGCTTGCTGAAAGCGTCGGCGTTGTAGCTCGTGGGATTGTGTCGAACGTTCCGTTACCGGATGCTGTGACATCATCATAATACGTGCCGCCCAGCGTGACCTTGATGCCGATGGTAGACGCAAAAGCGCAAGTCTTGCTTCCGTCTGCGTTGTGTGCTATGGTGACTGTTTTCGTGAACAGTGTTTTCGTCTGATTTCCGGATAGGGAAGCCGTGAATGTGAAGGTGTATTTTGTGCCGTTGATGGTCAGGCTTCCGCTTTTGCTTGCGCTGGAATTGATCGTGTAGCTTGCACCGGTTGACACAAGCTGCACTTTGACGGTTACGCTGGAAGTGTTGCTTGCAACTGACTGACTGCCAATCGACCAGACAATTTTCATCTGATAGCCCGTTCGGATTGCCTTTGTAATCGTCCCTGTTTTCGCCATATCAACCACCAACTTTCTTGAAGCTAAGGTTGTTGTTTGCCCTTGGAATAAAGGCAAAGTTACCAAGCTGAAGCGAATGCAGAAAATGGCCGTCCGTCACGTATAGCTTATTGTCGGAAAAATAAGCAACTTCAACAGCGTCCTGAAGAAAAGATATGCGGTCGTTGCTGATTTTCAATTCCAGTTCATTCCCGACTTGACCCAGCAGAATTGACCCATCAATAAAGCGGATATATTTTCGGATTTCTTCAAACTCTGCATCTGTACCGGAAGCAACTGCTTCAATGTCGGCGCTGAATTGATTAAACTGGATTTCCACGCTTTCCTTCGTCTGCTCGATCTCCGTGCTGACCGAAGAAACAAGCGCGTCCGTATCTTCTTTCAGATAGTAGTTTTCGGCAACAGTTGACTTGATGTTTTCCTCGGTCACTTGTAAAGACGCAAGCAGATTTTGTTCCACGTTGTTAATGGCCGTAGAAGCCGCTTTGGACGCATTTTCTATTTGCAGTATAATTTCACCCTGCGCACCGGAAACACCAGCCAGCGCGCCGGAAATACCCTCAAACACGCCGCCAAGCGTCAGTTTGTTTGCGCCCGGCTCCAACAGCTTCAAAGACAGCTTTGTAACAAGAAAGTTTTGGTCTATGCCGTGCGGATTGCTTGTCACTTTGACGTATGTACCAAGGTGGAAGCTACTGAAAGAAGAGTTCACGGTTGCCAAATCTGCCGCCGTCAATTCGATGGTTTCAGGCTGGTTGACAAGATTGGAAAGATGTGCATTTGCCTTGGTCAGCAGGTTTTCCGCTTCGGTCACATCGTCCCATGTATGCGTGGCAAAAATAAGGCCGTATTTGTCAGCGGCTTCTTCGTCAACGATGTAATCAAGGCCGTCATGGACGGAAGCAATGGTCAGGCGGTTGTCCGTGTCTTTGCCTTCATCATCCTTTATCTTTGCGCCCAATGGAATCAAAGCAGTTGCAATGTCAGCGCCCTTTCTAATCCGCTTCAGGTCAAGCAGATTCTTCCCGAACGTGATTTTTTGCGGCGAAAGAAGCGTGAAGTCCTGCAAGTAGTCAATGTAGTTGATATAACCTTCATGACGTATGACGATATACCCGCCCAGCAGATCAATCAGCTTCTTTTCCAGTTCCGTCCACGTATCGACATATTCAATATTCGACCGGACGATATAATCATTCGGGTCAGTGACCGTGACATTTCCGACAGTAAACCACTTTGCTTCTTCCACCTGCGCATTGTGGTTATCAATCAGCAGGTTAAGAAACCCGGCAACCGTCCCGGAATAGTCGTATGGTCTTTGTACACTGTCCAGCAGAAAGGCAAGTTCACCTTCGCAAGTGACGTGCTTTTCGTTATGGAATCCGATTTCGTCATCCAGCACGCGGCCACGGAAAAGCAAATAGTCATCCTGATAAACCGTGATGATGGATTTCAGCTTTTTGATGAAGCTGTAATGTGGATGATCGGGATAAACTGTGAATAAGACGCTGCCGGTTTTATTCAGCTCCAATTCAACGGAAGGGCTAAATATTTTCAGGCTTTCTAAATTGCTGTTATACAGCGTCAGGCCGTCGCAATATACTCTGTACATATCACAGCCCCGCTTCCTGATAAGAAAACGTGATGCTTCCTGTACCCGTGACAGAAACAGTGTTTTCCCCGGCCTTTAATTCCAGTTCCGGCAGTGTATAGCTTCCGCTCCCCAAGTCCCACACGCTGTATGTGTTATAGACAATGTGCAGGGCGCTATCAGCTTCAATCGACACTTCCGGCACAACGCGCTTGCGGAGATTGGCCAAAGTAATTGTCGTTTCGCCATTTACGGCTTGCGTGACAACAGTTTTTGCCGCCTTGTACTTGTACGGCTCACAATCCGCTTCTATGTTGATTTTGCCGATGCCCTTGGACGATGTAAAGCTTGAAACATCAAGCCGCCCCACATAGAAAAAATGCGAATCATCGTCAAGGATGACCCGCATTTTTTTACCATGTAAAGCATTTTTAACAGCCGAAAATGTGGCAGGGAATTCCGACTGCGAACCAATTGTTGAAAACTGAAATTTGTGTATCACATTCCCATACTTAGGTTCACCGAAATAGTCAGTCAAATCCAGTGACCCATCAGCCCCCGCAACATCAATCTTCATGGTTTTCACCGTTGGTGCGCCGATTTCTTTCGACGCAAGAATCAGGTGAAGATCATCATACGAATGATAATTGCCGAATGTGATTCCGTTCATTTTTAACCCCCTATAAAATTATGCCGTCCGCTTCCAAACGTACACGGTCAGATACGGCGGCATATTGTTGTGGGCTGCGCCGCCGCCAGCACCAGCCGTTTTGCTTGCTTCTGCATACCAAGTGTTTTTGCTTCCAGCCTCCGGGTAGCCGATTGCTGCGCTCTGCTCTCCACCCGCGTTTGGGAACCAAATGCTGTGCCGGTGTGCCGGGATTTCATTTTCGGTCAGTGTGTGCGTAGCTTCACCGCCCGTCTTTCCGGCTGCATATTTGTCACCGGCTGCAAGCAAGAATTGGTCTTTAATGCGCTCCCATGTGCCGCCGAAAAGCGTTGCTGGGCTTGCGCTGTTTACGCTCATATAGATGGAGCCGACCGGGTACACCTTTGACAGAATGGTGCTGATATCTGCGCCGCCGCCTGAGCTTGCGCCGATGTCTGCCTTTATCTCTGCCAGAGATCGGTAGTACACCCACCCGGCATCATCCAGCACCGCGATTTTCCCCGGCGTTCGTCCGAGATCGCTTGCAGCCGTCGTCTGCAACCACGTACCGGTAATGTACTGCCCGCTCAAATTCCCGGTCATTGTCCCGCCGCTTTTATCCAGCTTGCCGGATAGCGACGCCTTGACGAGCTGGATTAGCTTTTTAATAGCTGTGCTTCCGCTTGTCTGCATGGCTTACACCCCCTCAAACCGAATCCCAGAGCGTCTGCACCTCGGCGGCAGTCAGCTCTGTCAGGTCGATTGTCCCGGCAAGCACGTCCCAGCCGTAATCACCGGCGCTGATTTCTGCACATACAACGTTTGTACCGGCAGGGTAGTCGAATCCCTCTCCTTCAACGAAGGTGCTATCTGTCGTGAACGCGTCTGTGATGTTGTACACCCAGCCGACTTTACCGGCAACCGGCACAGGCAGGGATGCAAACGCAATAGACCCCTTCGGTGTGTACACACCGGATACCGCGCTTTTGATCGCGTCCTGCACCTGCGAAGCCGTCTGAAAACCGGATACCTTGTTGTCTACGTAGTTTTTTACGATTTTGTTCTGTACCGGATTGGTACTGGACGCAGACATTGCGCTGTCGACAGTAGTTTTGTTCGCGCCATCGGCAACACCGTCAAGCTTCTTTTTGTCCGCTGCCGACATCAGGCCGTTTGCGCTCGTCGTAGCCGCTGCCGTTCCGGCTTTACCGGCCAGTGCTGCGGTAATCACCTTGTTCTGTACAGGGTTCATCGACGTGCTCGACATCTCCGCGTCCACGGTCACGCCGCCAGCCGCGACCTTGCTGTCCACATACGCTTTTGTAGCCGCATCGTTGTCACCGGTCGGCGTGCCGACAGCCATACGGGCATAACTACCTCCAGCCCCGGCAATTTTTGCTGCGTTAGACCCGGCACATGTCAGATTTACAAAATTATTACCGTTTAGCACGGATACGGCCACACCGGCTGTCAGTGATCCATTAGCGGCCGATACATTTCCATCTGCCGATATATTTCCACCGTTCGCATTGTTCGATTTCACATCAATATTAGCGCCTGATACAGTCAGCTTGCCGGTCATTGTCCCGCCTGTCTTGTCCAGCTTTCCGCTCAGCGCCGTTTTCACCAACTGCATCAGCTTGTTCAAAGCGTTTTGCCCTGCATATTTCGTTGCCATAATTTTTCCTCCCGTCAAGTATCATTCCACATATTAACGACATCCAAGATTGTCATTTCTTCATCCTCGTCCACTTTGCTATCCAGCGCAGCAGTTACGACCTTATTTTGGACTGGATTTGCCGACGTTAGAGACAGCGCCGCGTCTACGTTGATAAATGTTCCACCGCCGCCACCGCCGCCACCGCCGCCGCTACTGCCGCTACTGCCGCTGCTTGATGTTCCGTTCATCCAGATCGCGGTTTCGTAAGATACGGACATATAGTCATTTCGGATGCTTACGATTTTTTTGGTAATCGGCACAGAAACGGAAATTCCGGTGACGGTATCAACCGCGCCGACCACATCGCCGACATCAAAGGCATATTCCGCTTCGTTCAAGCTGACTGATAAATTGTCTTGATTTTGCAGCTCTGTCAATCTGGACGCACCAGCTTCAATCAGCTTTTGCGCACTTTCCGCGCTCGGGTAGTCATATACCGCTGCATATTCATCCGCGCCTGTCAGCGTCTGCGTTTGACTTATGCTGCCGCTTGCATCGGCGTATAGATGCACAACAGTTCTGTCCTTTAGTTCACCTTGACCCAAGCAAATCAGATGATTGACTTTTTTCAATGTCGTTTTAACTTGGAAAGACATTGCATCAGACGAAACGGAACCGTCTTTTGTATGATCGGCGATAGGCGCGGCAGACAAAATTACCTTTTCCCCGTCAAACGACAAAACTAGTTTTCCGCCCACGGATTTCAGCATTTGCATGATTCCGTCATAGCCGGTGACATATCGCGGCATTTTATAGTGGCTGATTTCAAGGCCTGAAGCATAGATATTAACAGTGAAGATTGATGTTAAACCCATCCTTGTAATCAGCGAATTAAGGACACCGTTTGCTTCGTTGTTTAACGTTAAGTAGTCCTGACCTGCGTCGGGACAAATCACCTTGGAATTAAGAATTCCGTGCCATGTCCTACCGGTATATGTCACTTCTCCGGTTTTGGTGTCAGAAGTTACCGCATCAATTACGCCGCCATACTCTGTACCGATAATGTACACATAGTACCCGGCTTCGCAGCAATGATTATTTGCGTCAACCTTTATCTCAAAATCGTTTTCATCCGAACCGAATGCAAGGTCTAGATCATACGCTTTCATTACGCCAATAGCTTGCATTGACGAATTTGTATAGATCAAATCCATTTCGGTTCGCTCCTTTCATCGTAAAGGATTAACGACCACTGGAAAGATTCACTTCTGCCTATTGTGCTATTACCGCTGGGAATTTTCTTGAAAGTATCATCTACCAACACGCCTTTTATTACGCCGCCTACCATTGTACCGGCTGAACCGCTTATATAAGAAACATAGCGTTCGCTAAAAGCATTATTCTTTTTGCCATTTTTAAGTACGTAAACTTCTTTCGTAATCGAATCAATAACCAATTGTGTGTTAGCTTCAAGCCCATAACTAAGGCCATGAATTGCGCCACCAATAGATATCGTTGTTTCGGTTGTTGATCCGAAGATTGTAAGACGGAAATTCGCTTCGTGATCCAATGGATTGATTATGCCTGTAAGTTCATTGGTAGTGGAATCGCGCACATACGTCGCTTCCACTTCCTTGACCCAGAATGGTTCGTCTGACAACAGTTCCAAAGAAACCAGCATCGTTTTCATAGAATCCAAGTACTTAGACTTCGATGACGCTGTTACATAGCACTTCAGATAGTACCCGTTGACGAAAATTTTACCCGGCTGTTTTGCAAGGACATCTTTTTCAAAGCATTCGACCAGCTCGTTCCGCTTTTGAATTCCGGCAGCTTCTGTCGCACACGCAATCGCGAGATCAATTTTTTTGCTGATAACGTTGCGCTTAAAGGAAGTGATTTTCCCGCCGCGCTCGGTGTAGTTCCACGCATAATCATGTAGATCGGATGATTTCACATAGATGCCGCTTTCGGAAAAGTTAATTTCCTCGCCCAAATGATTCTGATATTTTACTGTTTCAAGCATTACGTAACACCCCTAACAAGACGCCCGAATTCACGGCTGTTGATGCTGATCGTCTGCGAAGATTTCAGGCAATCAAGAATCTGCCGCAGAAGATAATCTGTTTCTTCACTGTTCCGCAGCGTCTGCGCTTCCCGTTTCGGGACAACCATTTCGCCCTTGTGCAGCTCGGCGATGTAGCCATCAAAAGGCACATAGTCAAGACCGGACGCATGGGAACCGTTAACACCTGCAACTGCACCTTTGGCGCTGCCATTTACGCTAACATTAGCTGACAAGCCGCCAAACAGATCATTCCAGATTCCCTTAAACCATCCAGTTAGCTTTTTCCATGCTCCGGCGATGCCGTCAATGATGGAATCAACCACTTTCGCGCCAGCCTTAACGATTTCACCAAGGCTGTTTGCAATGCCCTCTACGATTTTCCCGACAAGCTTCAACCCTGCGGACAGGAGATTTGGCGCGTTGCTAATCAAAGCACGATTAAGACCGGTCACAAGATCGGCCGCAGCCGCAATCAGCTTGGGCAAAGCATCAATAAGCCCGGAAACGATGGTCACGACAAGCATTATTGCCGTTTCGACAAGGCTGTCCGGGTCAGATGATATTGATTCGATCAAGGTAATGACCATATCAACGCCGTACTGAATGATTTGCGGGAGCATCTGAACAAGCCCTTGCAGGATAGCGCCAACCATTGAAATACCAGACTGCACAAGTTCCGGCAGAACGGTTGTTACAAGTCCCGGTATTGCCGCAGCAACAACAGGCGCAAGCCTTTCCGCAAGCTTTCCGACGCCAATCAAGATTTGTTCCAGTCTTGGCATAATGTTTTCCGCTGCCGTGCCAACACTTTCAACGAAATTATCACAAAGTTTATCAAAATCCTGCGAATCATCACCGATGCCCGTGAGCAGATTAGACCACGCAGCCTTCATCATATTGACCGAACCCTGAATCGTACTTGCAGCTTCCGCTGATGTTGTTCCAAATACACCCATCTCAACCTGAACCATATGGATAGCTCTAACAACATCGGAATACTTATCTATGGTCAAATCACCGGCCAACCCTTGGGCTTCCCTCAATTTGTTCGCATCGGAAATCAGCCGTTCCATTTCTTCTTTTGTGCCGCCATAGCCGAGTTTGAGATTGTCAAGCATCGTATAATTTTGCTTGGCAAAACCTTGATATGCGTTTTGTATACTTGCCATGTCAGAACCCATTTTATTTGCGTTATCTGACATATCGCCGATTGCCATATCTGCCAGTTCTGCAGCAGTAATCGCATCTTCACAACTTGATGTTAGCGCTGCCGCAAAGCTTGTAGCAGTTTCCATATACTCATTTGCAGACATACCTTGATATTTCCAAGACTGTTCTGCTTGTTCCATCATAAGTGATTCTGCGGATTTTAAGATTTCGTATTCTTCTGTTACTTCGCCGACTGATTTTCCTACAAGCTTTGCGTATTCTTCGGCGCTTTTTGCGCCCCTTGCGCCAAACAGCGTTTCAACGCCGCCACGGCTTTAGCACCAAGCTTCGCAGCCGCGCCAAGCCCCTTTCCAATCTTGTCGGATAGTTTTTCGGCTTTGCTGGAAGATTCGTCAATGTCACCGTTGAATTGGTCTTTGCCTTTCAAAGCAATGGTTCCAAAAATCTTAAACAATTCCAATGGTTATCAGCCCCTTTCCCATTGGTTTTGATATTAAAAAAAGGCCATCAAAAAGATGGTCTAACGTGTATTCCCTCGCTGCGCATGGGCAAGCCGATTGGATAGCCCCATATCCAGCGCGGGAAGTAGATTCCCCACAAGCGCACCGGAATCAAGCTCGACGGACTTCGGGATGACCCGTGACAGAAAGTCCATCAGCATCCGGTTTTGGTCGATAAGCGTGTTTATAATGCCGTCATTCTCGCCTTTCACAGCGTCCTTGACATATCCCTGTAATAGTGATATGGGCGCAATGGCTTCTTTTCCAGCTTCACCAACACCCTGAAAGCCTGTGCGTGTGTTGAAAATCGTCGGCTTATCAAAGATACCGCCCTCTGCGTTCCACTTAACATCAAAATTCGGCAACTTACCCTTTCCGGCAATTCCGAAAGGCGCTTTGCCACCTGATACGCTGATTTTAGGCACTTTCAGGCCGCTGAATATCTTGCCAATTTTCAAGGGGAAGAACCCCTTGATTTTGTCAACGACACCTTTGACCTTATCCCTTGCAGCGTCCATCTTGTCTGTGATAGCGCTTTTGATGCTTTCAAAAGTGGCCTTAACTTTTGCAACAGCGTCTTTCAGATCGTTAAACTTATTTTTTATCCATTTCACGGCTGAACCTGTCGCAGACTTGATTTTCTCCCACATTTTCAACCAGAAATCGCGGAAGCCTTTGTTGTTGTTCCAAAGGTAGATAAAAGCCGCTACAAGCCCCGCTATCAGGCTTACAACAAGCCCGATGGGATTAGCCCTTAGCGCTGCATTAAACAGCAGAATAGCCGCCCTAACGCCTTTTATGGCCTTTGTAGCGGCAGACATTATAGTGCCCCATTTCAATACCAGAAGAAAAGCGCCAACGCTGACGGTCGCGCCGATAATAACCGCCGCCCAATTATGGATAGCCTGTTTGTTTTGCTGTATCCATTTTTTCAGGTCTTTGACCTTCTTGATAAATGCTTCAAGCTTTGGAACAGCAGAAGTCACCATTTCGGCAACCTTGGTTTTGATAGCAGTCAAAATCGGTTCTCCGACCCGGCCAAGCTCCGCAAAGGCGCTTGTTAGCTTCTCATTCGCTCGGTTCGCATCCATGACATCCTTGTTGGTTTTCTTGTACTGTTCGGATGCCTTGGAATATGTGCCGTTCAGCGTTTCCATTATCAGCTTTTGCCGCTCCTGCTCTGTAGAGCACTTTGCAAGCTTGTCATTGAATTCATCTTCGGAAATACCAGCCCAGTTCAAAGCATCCGCAAGCGGGCCAGTTACTTCGCCGACTTTCGCCGTTTCGTTGGCCGCTTCGGTAAGCCCTTCGATGGGCAGAGAATCGCCGAACGTTGTGAAAACGCCGGTACAGATGTCTGTCCAAGTCTGTAAATCCTTTTCGTTATCGGTCATCACCGCAAGATGGTTTGCAGCTTCAACAGATACATCCGTATCGCCAAGCACCGCCTGTAAATCCTGATAGGTCTTTTTGGCCGCATCCGTGGAATGGCCGTTTGTTACAAATGCGGTGTCGAGCTTTCCCATTTCAGTCCGGTATTCCCGCGTTCCTTCAATGGCGGCAATCCACGCGCCGCCCAGCGCTGCGCCCGTTGTGACAATGCCTTTTGCAACGGTTCCGGCCGCTTTGCCGATTTTCTTGAAGGATTCCGAAGTTTTGCCGCTGGATTTATCGGCTTTTGCCGCTGTATCGTCTATGGCCTGATTTGCCTTTTCGTTATCAACGGCAATAGTGCCAAGTATTTTGAAAAGTTCCATAAGGATAACCCCTTTATGCCCGAATGGTCAGCCCATCAGCCATCAGGAACTTTTATCAGATTCTTATTCTTCTGCAAACAAATCGTCGCAGATCGCTTGAATGTCTTTATCCGTCAGATCGGCATCCGTGCCTTGGCGTTGCCCGTTGCTGCCGATTCTAAGGACTTTCTTTTTCCAGTCAAGGAACGAATCTTCTGAATAGCTGTGGCAGTACATAATCCATAGCTTCATTTCTTCGTCCTTGTCCATTTCCGCTTTTTGGCGGTCGTATTCCGATTGAAGGAATCCCGTTACAAACTCCCCAAATCGCCCACGGTTAATATAGGAATTCATCAAGTCCATAGGACATGAATATCTGTGATATATCATGTCCATGAACTTGAATTCACCGATTAAAGCAATTTGGAAAGCGCCCTGAAAAAACTTGCATTCTTCGCATCGGCAATGATGTCCCAGATCATGCTGGGCGTAGTACCGAACGGCATTTCAGGGATTTCGTCAGCCGGGATGCCGGACAGGTCAGAAAGCAGCGGATAGATTTTATCAGGGATAGCGCTGACGTTTTTCAGCACGGACACAGCGATTTTGTAAACCACCATGCCGCCAATTTCGTCAACGGATTTTTCGCCGGTTGCAAGCTGCACAAACACATCCGCAAGATCATCCGGAAGCGTAGCCGTGATGATATCCAGCATAGGATAAAAGTCTTTATCCTTCAGGCTGCGCAGCTTATACGGCTTGATTTCTTCCGTTACTTCTTCAGTCATTTCAATGTTTTCCTTTTCGCTCATCGGTTTTTACATTCCTTTCTGGCTGTTAAGATGCAGTTTCGGTGATGTCCTCGGGCGTGGCGGCAGTCCAGCCGGTTGCCTTGCGGATAAAGATTGCATACGGCAGTTTGGTCGTGCCATATGCAATGTCTGACTGGCAAGCAAAAGTGCCCTTAAACACGGAGTTGTTTTTGTTCTTCGCTTCGGTCGTGAAGCCGGAAGTGCAAAGTGCGTGCTTAAAGATGATGATGATCGGTCTGCCATCCGTAAACTTGCCGTAATAGCCGAAGCCCTCGTAGAAGTGACCGGCACGAAGCTCAGAGGAAGTGACAACATCATAAGTCTTATCGGTAGATTCAGTTATCTTCCCGATAGCCAGATGCGCCGCCAAATCTGCCGACAGTTCGGCGATGGACACTTCCATCTGCGCAGTCTCGCCGACCTTCTGCTGAAGCTCCTTAACGGCCACGGTTGCGCCATCCAGTTCCGGCGCGAAGAACTCCGGCGTGATGGTCAGTGTGCCGCCGTCCTGCGTAGCGCCGATGATAGCCGCCTGAATTGCTTCAGACGTAGGCGCAGCCGTTTCACTGTACGTCACACCCTGAAAATATACGCCAGCCCCGAAAGGGATTCTTGCGGGAGTACCAGAAGTAATGCCGCTGTTAGGCATATCAATTCACCTTCCATTCTTTGATGCTCAAATTGATTTGAATGCTTTTAAGCTCCGCATCCCCCGTGGGAACGATCAGAGCGCCAGCATAAAAAATAGCAACGGCATTGCCGCTGCTTGTGATGCCCACTTTGCCGGAAACCCGGTTGAAGTGCTTTTCGATTTTCTCTTTACCGTTTTCAAGGTCGAGCCATGACCCACGTGAAAAGCCGGTAATCATGACGGTCGATTCCTGCAAGCCATCTTCGGTGTACGGTTCGGTTTCCGTGTAGCTGCCAACCCAATAGGGATAGACGATTTTGCCTTTGCTGTTACCGCCGTATTCACCAAAACCATATTCAAGGCCAAGGGATTTCATGGCATTGTCAATGATGTTCAAAACTTCTTTCGACATATCACTTCATCCCTTCCTTGAAAATCTGCTTTGCTCGGTTGATGATCTTGCCCTTCGTGCTGTCAAAAGCCCGTTGAAGCGTCCGGTTCGGCTTTTTGCCGGTGGTGTGATGCCAGTTGCCGCTATCGTCCTGATAGCTCCAACCGCCTTTTCTGCCATCGCCTTTGGCCGCATATTCGCCCGTTCCGAATTCTTCCCAGATAGCATTTTGTTCAGGACTTCCAACCGTTGCTTCACCGGCAGATTCGTTCACTCGGTGATTCCACGACCCTTTAAGCTGTCCGGTATCAACACGGCTATTGCGCTTCGCCTGTGATTCGATTTCACTTGCAGCTTCTTCCAAAAACCGAAGCGCTGTTTCATCAACAGCGTCCTTGACTTTTGCTGAAAAGTCCTGAAATTCCACATCTGCCATATTACTGACCCCCTGTGTATTTCAGATAGATTTCAAGCTGCGAACCGCTGCCCATTTCCATCGGATTGTCAATCAGCAGAATGTCATACCGCTTGCCGTTGATGGTCATGCGGCTATTTTCGGCCTGTATGCCAGCGGCAAGCGGAACATAGTCTGCAACGAAAATGTGTGTAGATTCCTGAATCTTGGCGTTGAACGTGGTGTACTTGGAATCACCGGCCTGAAGGTCAAGCCAGCCTTTAAGCGTCTGCTTGTCAACCCATGACTTCACCTGTTCGCCAATTTCGTTTTTGGACGCGGTGTATGTCTGTATGACTGCTGTGGTGTTGCCGCCGATGCCTTTCATACCCTCAACCCCTGTCCGAATCTCGCTTTCATGTAGGGCTTCAGAAAGCCCATCAGGGACTTCGGATATCCCATGATGGAATTATCCCCGTCCATGTTGAAGTAGGTCACAGAATGCCGGGAAATCGTTTCAGACGAAACGCCAACCTTGTCGCGGTTGTTCATTTCCCACTTCATCAGATTGGCGCAGCCCATCCGTACATCAGCCGGATAAACAACCTTCGTGACAACGATTCCGCTTTCATCAATCAGGGTTTCCTTGACCGTGACCGTGTTACCAGAAACGCTTTTCACCGTGACAAGGCAATCCGGCATAAGGTCAGATTCTGTGATCTGCAATGTGTCACCAGCGCGGAAGGGAACCACACCATTGCAAACAATGTCATGGTCTGGCATGGACACGGCAACCGCCCTAAACGCCCGCTGCTGGAAGTTGTTATTGGTGTATGCCCGAATAAGCAGTTCAAGTGCCTGAAGCTTTGCTTCAAGCACCTGATCTACATCATCCGTTGTGACATACTGCCGCAGTTCGGCAACAGTCATAATCATACGGCTTCACCCTTCGCTTTTCTGCCCCGTTTGGGCTTGGGCGGCTCTGCGCCGATGCTGTCAAGCCGCCCCTGACACTTTGCCTTGACAGACAGTTCAGAAAGCATGATGAAATCATTGTGGGAAATATTCTCGCGGAATACTTCCCCCAATGTGAAACCTTCATCATCCCATCTGACAGCGTATGCTTTGCCCCCATCGTACAGATAAGGCAAGCCGTCAATGATGATGAATTCCTGCATTTTGGCTCCCCCTTAACCGTTGGACTTAATCATGCCGATTCTGACGTTCTTGGAATTGAACTTCAGGCTGTAGTTCGCGGAAGTGCCCAGCTCGGTCTTGGTCGGGGATTCCTTCGCGATGTTGTCCACGGCCAGAGACAGGCCGTTCGGATGCAGCACCTTGCCCTGCTTGGTATAGAACTTATCCGTACCAGCAGAAGTCTCGGGGTCGTAGTTCGTGGTGTACTGCTTCTCGTAGTTATTCTTGTCGCAAGACAGAATAGCGCCCTCGCCAAGCAGGAAGGTCTTATACACCGGGAAACCGGAAGTAGTGCTGTCCAGCGTGTAGTAGTCAGTCACCTTGACCACCTTGCCGCCGATGGTCGGAAGCTGGATGTCCTGCTTGATAGCGCCAGAACCAGAAACGAACTTCTCATACTCCACGAGACCAAGCTTGCGATATGCTGCATAAATCTTGGAGTGCATGACCATCAGGCCAAGGCCACCGGCCATGTCACCAAGCGCAGCCTGTTCCGCGTCAATCAGCGTGGTCGCGCTGATTTTGTTCGCGTCACCGATAGTGCCGGTCGTGACAGACAGGTCGGTGACGTGGGTAGACAGCGCAGACACGCCAAGAACGGCGTTGATGATGTTCATCAGCTCATCTTCCCAGACCTGCGTGTAATAGTTCTGGATTTTGCCCTTGATGTAATCCAGCGGCTTCGCGCCGGTCAGCTCACGGGTGAAGTCCTTGGCCTTGAAAGCTTTCATGCGCTGAATCATCATGCACGTCTGCTTGCTGCCGGAAATCTCCTGCGGGGTGTTGTCAGTCAGGCCGTCGTTGTTGAGCGCAGCCATGTTGGCATCATGGATGTTGATAGGCGTGTACATCGGGATAGTCGCAACGTTGCCCTTGCTGCCGATCATATCCATGATCGAACCATCCTGACGGATAACGCCGGACGCAAGAACGGGATTACTCCAATAATCCGCTTCCTGCATCATGTCAGTGAAAACTTCTTCATCGAAAGAAAAACCACCAAAAAGGCCAGTTCTCGCCATAATAAATTACCTCATTTCTTTAGTTTCCTTTGTACTGGTTGTACAATTCTTCGTTTTCCGCTTTGAGTTTCGAGCGCTCTGCAACGCCCATCTTACGGAACTGTTCAAGCGTAACGGTCTCGCTGCCACCCGTAGGCGGCAAACTGCCATCAAGGAATTTGCGGTTACCTTCGTTTTCAAACTGGTTTGGAAACTGCGTTTTCAGTTCGGAAATAAGGTCTTTCCATCCCTTGATGTTGTCTGCATCATCAAGTTCAAGCTTCTTGCCGTCCTCTTTCATCTTGTTTTCCAGCTTGAAAGACAGGTAATCCACATCAAGCGCCTTTTCGGACAAAAGCGCCACTTTGATTGCAGACTTGATTTTCGTCTCCTGAAGCTGCTCCTGAAGCTGCTGAATCTGCCCTTCGTAGCTTGTGATCTTGCCCTGAAGTTCTTCATTGCCCTTAGTGCCTTTTTTCAGGTCGGCAATCAGGCCGTTTGCCGTGTCAAGCTCGGCGGTCTTGCCGTCAAGCAGCGCCTGAAGCGCGTCATACTTGCCTTTGCCGACATACTCGCCGCCGCCAAGGTTGGCAAGCTTGATCTGCTTGTCTTTGTTGGCTTCGTCACCGTTATAGGCGTTCAGCTTATCCGCAAACTGTTTGAACAGTTCTTCGCCCAAAATTGCTTTCAAGAATTCCATGTTTATCCTTTCTTGCCGCTGTTTTTAAGCGTGGTGTCTCCACCGGCAAGCACTTTGTTAAATCCGGGAGTGCGCCGGAAAATGGGAGCAGTTTTAACGCCATGCTCGGGGCATGAAAAAAGCACAGTGCGAAGCACCGTGCCTTTTTATCTACATAGCGCCGTGAATGTGTTGCATCCGGCAATGCCGTCAGCAGTCAAACCGTATGCGCGCTGGAACGATTTCAGCGCCGCCAGCGTGCCAGCGCCAAAGATTCCGTCCACATAAGCCGTTTTGTGGCCGTGGCAAACAAGGAAGCCCTGAAGCACTTTCACAAGTTCGCCAGTACTGCCATTCCGCAGATTGTTTCGACGTACTGCTGCGTTTGTATTCGGGCCATAGATGCCATCAGCAGCAACGCCAAGCCCGTGCTGAAGCGCCTTGGTCAGCGCCGCTTTTGTGCGACTGCCGTACAGGCCATCAAGGGTAAGGCCACCGGAATAGTTGCGGTTAAGCCAAAGCTGTACTTCTCGCACGGTGTCAATCTTGCCGTCTGTGGTAGATGGTGTGGACGGCTGAACAGGCTTCACAGGTTCAACAGCGCCGTTAAGCGCTGCTTTCACATCCGCGCGGAAGGTGTCCATGCTTTTTCCGTGCTTCGGGAACCAGTGCATGACATCCGCGTGGTTTGTCGCGATGCCAAGCCTGTAACCTTCGCTGTGGCAAATGATGTTCTTTTCCGTAAGGCCGAACTTCTTACAAAGGTACACGCACAGATCAACCGCTTCCTGATAGACCTTACCGAAGTAATCCGCATCGTTCAGGCCATCTTCGCAGATTTCAAAGCTGATGTGTGTGTTGTTTGCCGCGCCGCCAGCGTGCCAGCCGCGATAATCCCACGGCAATGTCTGATAGGTTGCAATGCTGCCGTCCTTCAGCTTGCCAATAAAGGCGTGGACACAGACGGCGCTTCCACCGGGATATTTGGTATTGTAGCTGTTGCCGTTCGGGTTTACGCCAAGCAAACCATCGTCAGGCTGCACATAGCGCCGCAGATTCGGGTTGTTTGCGCCCGTGCTGTGTACCATGATGCCCTTGACTGCAATCCGCTGTCCGGCCTTGTAACAGGCGTTATTTGTGGCAAGGCATTCATGCAGATTCATCAGTTTCACCTTCCTTGCATTCCGGCAGACCGGCAAGCGAAGTCAGGATTGACAGAATGCCAGCCAGAAGCGAAGCGCCGCCCACCATCATCCAATCAACCTGATTGAATACGGCAGACGTTCCGATGGTTGCAACCGCCGTCTGCGCAACAGTCTTGACCGCACGAACGGCAGCGGCCTTAATCCATGTTTTCCAACATCTTTTCATGGTTTGTTCCACCTTTCATAAATATAAAAAGCAGCCGTTCGGAAAAATCGAACAACTGCTTTTTTGCAAAGTTTGTTGAATTGTTTGCTTATTTTGTTTGCTTATTTTATTTGCTTATCATTTTCGTGACATCACGAAAATGGTCACAAAGCATTGAAAACACTGCATTTTTTAACTTGCCTGTAACTTGCAAACGCACGATAAACGCATTAAAAACACACGCCGTGCGTTTTTAGGCATAGAAAAAGCACCGTGCGGATGCATGGTGCTTTAATACAATATATCCGGGCTATCTTCCAAGTAGCCCATCTTATAAACGTCTTTGCCGTTCTTGATACAGTCGTTTATCATCTCGATAGCCTGTTCTTCCGTTCGCGTGAGCATCAGCGGATATGTCGGAAACTGATCGCCGAACAGCTTTTCATATTCATTCAATTTTGCTTCAAACATCATAATGCCCCCTTGATGATTTCAACAAACGTCTTATATGTTTCCGGGAAAAACTTCTTGATATATTCAAGAGCTTCGCCGCCTGTGGTTTCTGCCGACATTATATTTGCCCACAGTTCAGAAGCGGTTTCATAGTTTCGAACAATCGCCTGAACCTTTGCCTGATTGCTTGCATCCATTCCCAAAGCAAGATAGGCGCCTTTTGCCGCTTTCTCATCACCTAATTGCTTCATGTGGGAATATTTACGGTTATAGTATTTATCGCCGTGACCCCAGCCAATGCGAATACCGAAAAGGCCGTCAATAGCATCCTGCACACCGCAAGAAGCGTCATGTGCTTTTAGATCGGCTCTTACTTCTGCGGTTAAAATCGACTTGATATATTTCTTATCTGCCCTCATAGCAGACAGAAATTCATCTGACGTAGATGCAGCCTTCTTTATCTTTGAATATTTGCAAACAGCATTGAGCGCGTCGGCTTCTTTATAACTGGTGGTAGAGTATTTTACCATAACATCGAAGAAATGTCCATACTCATGCGCTAAAGTTTCGTACTTGCTCATGCCGTTATCAATATATCTTTGCTGCGGATAGCTGTAAACAAGGCTATTAGATGACGGCTGATAATAACCGTTTGAAGCAGACACCGAAATATTACTGATTTGGTCAGCCTTAGAATACAGCTTTGCAATATCAGGATTGCCTTCAACAAGCTTTCTGTATTCCTCATAGTCAGCTTTATCCATGCTTGCACTCAGCTTTTGAGTTGTGGCAGATACATCAGGCTTTTGCGCCGCTACCTTGTCAGCCGCCGTCAAATACTTTTCTTTGTACTCTTCAAAATTTTTTGTTTTGTCAAGCCCAAAGTATTCAGCGCGTTCTTTCAGCGTCTGAAGCTCACCGTCATCCAGCGCCCACCGTGCCCGCGTGTTGGACGTGCAGCGGCAATTGATAACTTCCGCAGCACGTCCGGATGGGTCACCGGGGAACATCAGGCCATTGGAAAACTTCTCGTCAAGCTCCCGGATTTCGCCGTCGACCCGCGCGTGCGAATCCCTTGTTCTGCCGTCAAGTGTGGAATCCCACTGCTTGACTACATCACAGCCCTTTTTCTTGGCCGCATACTGCGCATCACGGGAAGATGTCTGCTGAATTCTATGCCCTTCCGTTCGGGCGATGCGCTTTGCGTTGTAAAGGCCGCTGCTGGACACATTGTTGATGTTACGAGCAATATCACTGTAAGGCAGACCGGAAGCAATGCCACGGCTGATCTCCTGCGTGATGGTTTTTTTCAGCTTGTCATAGTTGACACCAAGATGGTTATAGTAGCCCTCAACGATCTTTGAATCTGTCAAAATAGCTTTGACTGCTGCCGCCTGATCTATCGGCGCGATGATGGGGACACCTTGCTTTGCTATATCGTACATCGTGCCGATATAACCGGTTTCATAGCAGCTTTTCAGATATTTGTCAATTGTGGCGTAATTATCGCCGTGCAGCTTGTCAAGCACACCGCTGACCTGACCTTTAAGCGCCTTTTGATAATTCTGTTGATAGACCTTTGACCGCTTCTGCGATTGCAGCAGCGCCTTTGTAGCATCGTCAAGCCCGTCCTGCGAAAGCGCCTGATCTAAAAGGTCAATGTCTGCCTGAAATGACTTGACTTTATCGTTGATGTCCTTCAGCGCCCGTGCGTACTGCTTTTCAAGCTCCTTGATTGCAGCTTCTTCACTATCCAAAAGGGACTGCTGGACTTCTTTTTCCCACTTATTCAATCACATCACCGTTGCCCTCATTCGGCACAATACCGCCAAGCGCCGCCTGTGCCGCTGCTGTTGGGTCATCTTCGGGCTTTGGCACTTTGTCTTTGATATCTTGATAATCAATATCAAGCTGTTCGCAAATCAGTTGCAACTTGGTTTCATCGTCAATCGTCCCGGCAAGGTTCAGAATCGTGGTGATTTCCGTCTGCTTGCGCTGGGCTTCCACAAGCTCAATCTGCGCGTTTTCCTGCGCATTGGTCGGAATTTCGCGCTCAAAACAGAAATAAACGTCATTCTGTGTGTAGCCTGAACCGTTTTCCTCGTTGATTTCTTTCAGCACAACGTCAATCAGCTTGCGCAGAAACGGCTTCAGACGGTTTTCAAGCTTCTTTGCACGAAGTTCCAGCAGGGAATAGGCCGACTGAATAGCAAGGTTTGTAGTGGCCGCTGTGTCCTTCAGGCCAGCAGTATTCAGCGCAAAGCCAAAACGATAGATGTTCTTTTCGTCAACTTCCATCTTCGTTTTCCGCGCTTCAACCGGGATGTCAACGGTCTGGATGTCAACACCGCCGTCATCGTCAAGGCCGATATGCTTCTTGGCCTTGATGTTTGTCATCAGCTCGTCGAGATTGTCCCCCTGAAAGCCCCTGACCACATACAGCGCTTCGTTCGTGTCCTGAATGTTATTGGACAGCCCCGCGTTCATAAGATCGTAATCGTCAATCAGGTCTTTGATAGGCGGCAGAGCGGACACGCGCTTTTTGTTGTTGTCCATCCGGAAGAACGGAATGAAGCCGTAGCCCATACCGCCAAGTTTCCCGTTGCCATCCATCTGAAAAACGCTGTGCGGCTGCGGATTTGGCTTCACAGTCTCGTCCGGTTTGATTTCACCGCCGTTGATGCAAGTGAAGAACCATACACTTGTATCATCATACACGCGGATGTTGTCGATTCGATTCCCTTCATTGTCAATTTTATCTTCGTAGTAGTAGATCACATAGCGCCGATTATCCGACGTGTACTTTGCTTCACACTCAACAACGCCCATGCAGTCAGCCCACTGGAAGCGGGTCTTGCCGTCCGCGTCCTTGTTGGCAAACATCCAGTCAAAGCCTTTGGACTGTACGCCAGTAATCGTGTCGGCCAGCTCTGCCATGAATTCATCGTTGTTGTTAAAATACGTGTCAAGCTGTTCCTGCAAGGAAGGGTCATCGGACTTAATCAGCCTATCCTTGCCAGATAGGATATACGGAACGATTTGGTCAACAATTTCGGTGAAGAACGGATGCGAAATGCGGATATTGCTTTTCGTCTTATCTTCTTTGACCTCGCCGTTTCCGTCTATGTAAAAAATACGATAATCCTTGATGTCGTGCTTGCCCCCGTAGTACCGCAAGCCAACTTTCGCAAGCTGCTTTCGAGTGGAAACTGCATCGTTGTCAATGAACGTCCTAATTTCGCTTGGCGTAAGCATAACAATCGCCCCTTTCAATCAAAAAGATAACAGCGCAGCGCCATAGGCGCTTTACCTATCAAGCGCCCCAAAGGAGTACAGTATTTTACAACAGCAACCAGATGGTCAAAATTGCCGCTGCTGGTGCTTTTGCGTTGTTATCTCAGTAAATCCATTTCTTCAGCTTGCGCCAGCCCTCAACGCCATAGCGCAAAGCCGCCATTGCATCATCTTGAAAGGGGACAGGCTCGTCAAGGTATTCGCCGGTTCGCTCGTCCTTCTTCCACTTCCATTGCTGCATTTCTTTGATCGTGTTCACGCAGCAGGGATGCACATATATTATCCGCTGCTTCAGCCAGTCAATTTGCGCTTTGACAGACCCGGCAGAACCGCCTTTGTCAACGCCCTTGGCTCTGCTGAAACCGCCTTTTTGCCACATCTTGATTCTGTCAGGCTCGGCGCTATCACACCACATCTGCTTATTTGTCGGAATGGCGTGTTTTATGGCTTCCTGAATGATCTCTGACGTGTCTTTCTCAAACAGGTATATTTCATCAAGGATGTAAATGTTATCGTCCTTGATACCCAGAAACAGAATTGCGTTTGCATGATTGAAACCAAAGTCCTGACCTATGGCTATATCGTCATAATCGTTCAGGTTTCGGCTGACATCTCGGATTTCCCAGTTGTGCAGGATAAGACCGCCTATTTCGCCCCATTCGCCCAGACCGTATATCTGATAACCTTCAGGGTCAACGATCTTTCTGCGCTCCATACGGGCTTTATACGCATCATCAATGAAGCGGTTCATCAGGTATGTGCTGTGATGTGTCAGCACATTGTCATCAGGGATATCAAAAAAGACCTTCTTAATCCAGTGATTCTTATTCACCGGATTGAAGGTCATTCTGATTTGATAAAACTGACCGGGCGGCAATTCGCCACGCAAACGGTCATCTATGATTTCAACGTCAGCCTGTGTCAGCTCCGTTGCTTCCTCGCACCAAACATCTGTTAGCTTGCCGCGCTGGAATGTGATTGACTTCAGCTTTTCACGCTGCTTGTCATCGTTCATGCCGCGAAAGATGATTTGATTGCCGTTGGCCTTACAGGTCAACTTCAGCGGAGACATATTGATTTGCCAATACCGGTCTGCTTGATCTCCAAACATCCGGTATATAGCGCCTGTAAGCTCTGCAAAGGTGCTATCGCGGTTTGTGATGTCAGATTTGCGGATGCAGACAAGGTTGCGGCCTTTATCGTGCATCAGCCGCAAAATGTAATTCTGCGCCGTGTCAACGGATTTCCCAGAACCGGCAGACCCTTTCATGACAATATAACGTTTGCTGCTGCGGTCAACTTCCTTGAAACAGGGATTTGCTTGTACTTTAATGTTCATCCATCATCACCGTAATCCACAGTGATGTTCAAATCCATGTCAACTTCAGTTTCGACCCTATCAGTGTAAAGGCCGTAGCGCTTGCCAAGTAGTTCAGCAGCTTTCAGCCTATCTTTTTCGGACGGCGCTTTCTGCATCGTTCTTGCTTCGCTGCATCCGTCACCTATACCTTCGACAACAATTTCCTCTGACTGACTTTCACCACGCAGAACCGATGTCAGATACTTCAGCACTTCATCCTGATTGGCTATCAGTGCACTTTCCTTTTCGGCCATTCTTTGGGCTATGTACTCTTTAATTACAGGTTTTTGAACGTTTTCAGTTCCGATTCTTCCCGCTGTCTTTTTTGAATATCCGGCTCTGATTGCGGCCTGTGTAGCATTCAGGTCAATCAGATATTCGTCGCAAAAACGCTGCTGTTTTGCTGTCAACTTCGCCACAATCATCACCGCCTTTCAATGTTGAAAATTAAAATTAAACGAAGCTTTTCACGCTTTCAATTTCAAAAACAGCCATTTTTGAAATTAAAAAAGCCTGACAGGGAAGAAGAATGAACCTGTCAGGCTAAGAAGAATATCTTGTTTACTATTGCAGTATAATAATATCACACTATGATTATGTACTTCTATGTACTATTGTGTGTTTTTCAAGATTTTTTCGATCTGCTGCAATGCCCTACCGTGAATGGTGCAAACCCAGCGATATGAAAAGCCCATGTCACAAGCTATCTGTTCCCACGTCTTGTTTTGCACGTAGCGCATATGCAATACTTGTAATTGGTCAGGGTCAGTCAGCTTGTCCAACGTTGCGCTGATTTCCTGCTTCGCTGCAACATATCGGTCGATATCCCGGTCAATCTCCGCTTCAAGGTCAACGATCTTTGCAATCGCATCACCAAGCTTGTCCTGATTGCCCCCGCCAGAAACAACATCATCCTTCAATGTTGGCGTGATTTTTGTTACCATTTCTTTCAGTTGATGCAAATCTTCCAGCTTCGTGTTGATATGCGAATCATAAAGCCTGATCTGTTGAAGATATTTCTTTGGTGAATCCAGCAAACTACCACCTTCTTTCTATCGGTATCGTTCTTCAGCCGGTGCAAAAAGCTTCCCGGTGTACTGCTTCAGCTCCCTGTCAAGCACGGCACGGCTATAAACCATTTCCTTGTCATCTTTCAGATCATCCGCAAAGCTTTCCATGTATTCTTGATAGACTTCCGAAAATACCCTTTCAAACTCCGCGAATTTGCTTTCACGGAAGCCCATTCTGCCAAGCGCAACAGTTACATAGTCAAGCGTTAGAACCCTTGTGATGTGCCGTATGTTTTCGTTGTGCCAATCATATTCCGCTTTTGTGCGAAACAGGCGGTAAATTCCTTTGTTTTTAGGCATGATTTTTCACCATGACCTTGTGCCCGACATATTCGTCAATGCTGATTCCAAGCGCATCCGCAAGCAATTCCAGCGTGTCAATCCGCCCGGAGCGGCTTACTTTACATTCAAGCGATCTAATAGTGCACACTGGAACCCCGGACATCACTGAAAGCTGTGCTGCTGACAGCTTCGCACTGTTTCGCGCCATGCGCATATATTCGCCCCTTGTCATTCCGCTTCACCTTCTTCATCTTCGTATTCATCAAGGGCATCTTTTACCATGTCGATGTTGACAATAACCGTTTGCATAAACGCTTCGGACAGTAGATGACACGCAATGTTCGCCAGATCTTCAGGTGATGCATTTGCGTAGGTAACACACGTTGTGCCATCTTCGAGCAGCCCACACAAAACGGCGTTCTGCGCTTTGCCTTCTGTCAGCTTTTTGATTCCATCTTCCAGCATTTTCGCAAATGGAATTTTATCGTTCATTTCTTGCTTCATCCTTTCGACATAAGATGAATATCTTTGCCTACACGTTTTCTTGTGTCGGCAGCATCCAGCTTGCAATTTCCCATGATTTCATGTACGGCATCATGTAGAATGGACAGCCTTTGTGCATCTTCTTCGACGGAAATAGACTTGATATATTCAACAATCAGCTTCGCGTCATTAAGTGTCCAATGCGGAATTCGTCCATTGCCAAACAGCCGCTTCCCAACGGCATTAACCGTTGCCGGTGTAATCCCAAGCTCGTAAGCTATTTCTGCGTTTGTATAAATAACTTCACCTTTTGCGTTAATCATTTTCTTTCCTTTCTCCGTAGCTGCAAAAATCGTCCTCATTGAAAATGTCCCAGCTCGCTCCGCCATCATAATACCGCGAATGATAATGGCAGAATCCCATGTCTCGTTCCCAATAAAGGCAGTCCTTGCACCGCACCACCGGCGCAACGTCGGCGGCGGGTGTGCGCCACACAATGCTCCGAACGAGTTTTTTGGCAGTTGCGATTGTGACGACGGTCTTTTCATCCTCTGGCGCATCCGGCCGCACTAATGCAAGCGCCGTTTCTCGCTTGATGTATTCAGCCGCTGGTTGATAGCAGTTAAACAACGCATCGTCAGTGTCACACACGCAGCATGGTTTACCGTCGCAAGCGCTCGGCGGGTAAAATACGCAAGTATCACAAAGCATTATTTCCGCCCCCCTTACGCCACGCCGAACAGCTTAAACATAAGCCACAGGATGAAGCTCAAAACCCAGCCAGCGGCGAATAAAAGCGCCCCACAAATAATGTTGTAAACGATGAACGCTGCGCCCTTATCGAATTTTTTCTTGGTTTCTGCATCGCCAAAAATTTTCATATTAGTTCCTTTCTTTGTCCGTCAAAAGCGACTGTTCGCTATTTGGTGCCATGCCGTCAGATAGCTGCTGGATGATCTGCTGAAGCGGCAGCGAAAGCACCTGCGCTTCCTGTTCACGCTTTGCCACGATTTCATAACACTGCCGGAAATTTGCCCGGTCTGCTGTTGGATTCTCCGACAGGCACAAATTTGTAAAGCCAAGGCGTTCAACCGTTTTCCGTGTCAACGGGCTAAGTGACGCAAGTGCTTCTTTCGGCCTGTAATAGCCGTATCTGCTGATTGCTTTGCAGGTTTCTTCCCACGCTTCGCCCCAGTCCGGAAGCTTGCCGTTTTGGATTTCTGCGGCAAGCTCTCTGATCTCGGCAATGGAAGGTGACCATTTATTTGTGGCCACCCATTTATTCAGCGTAGCTTCAGCAACGGGGTAGGGGATATCCATAAGCTGCCGAAACCACAGTTCCATTGCTTGACTGTTGGGCAAAAGATTTTCTTTGCTGTAATAGGTACGCAAGGCAGACGCGAACAGGGCAAATTCTTTTTTGTCCATTATGTTTCACTCCAATTCTCTGCCATAGTGTAAAAGTCGTTCAGTTCTTCGGCTTTTGTCTGCCGGTGATAGCCACCGGAGGCCGGTTTCCTCTGGCTCTGCTGAAGCCGGTCAAAAATAATGCCTTTCCAGTTGTTTGCCATGCATTCATCGATCAGGCTGCAAACAGCATCATCGCCGTATTGAATGGCCTTGTTTTCAACCTGCCGCAAAAGGGATTTCATACCCTGTTCTTTGTAAGGCTCTTTGCGCTCGGTCTTATATTTGACCCATTCGCCCATTTTGGCCTGAAGCGAATCAGAAAGAAGATAGTCGGGAAGAAGCCGCGCGAAAAGTGTGTGTGTGGTTTCTCTTACGCTCTTATTCTCTTTCTCCTTCTTATTCTTATCTTCTTCTATATCTTCTTCTGGGCGGCTAACATTAGCCTTACCGTTAGCCTTACCGTTAGCCTTACCGTTAGC
>QWCN01002334.1_pt1 | contig 40224 bp, 61 predicted proteins | sample 1972711 | NCBI WGS metagenome assembly QWCN01 (sample SAMN09866707, study PRJNA288562) | Human gut metagenome isolate term1_stool, whole genome shotgun sequencing... | isolation source: gut | host: Homo sapiens | place: USA: California
AAAAACACGGTGCTGGCGGTGCTGGCCGCGGCCGGCTCCGCCGTCGCTCAGGCGCTGGGAGGCTGGGACGTGGCGCTCAAAGTTCTGATCTGCTTCATGGCGCTGGACTACGTCACCGGCTGGCTGGTGGCGGCCGTCTGGCACAAGTCGGCAAAGAGCAAGACCGGGGCGCTGGACTCCAAGGCCAGCTACAAGGGTCTGGTGAAAAAGGGCGTCATGCTGGCGCTGGTGTGGATGGCGGCGCTGCTGGATCAGGCCACCCACAGCGATTTCGTCCGGGACGCGGTATGTCTGTTCTTCATCGCCAACGAGGGCCTTTCCGTACTGGAAAACACGGCGGTGATGGGCGTTCCGTACCCGGCCTTCGTGAAAAATATGCTGGACGCGCTGCACCAGACCGGCGATCAGGGCAAGGGCACGGAGGCCCGCACATGAGCACGAGAGCGGGCACCGTCCCGCTCTCCGACCTCCAATTTTTGAAGATCTATTTCAACCGGAAGCGTCTCCGCTCCACCACGGCCAACCTGCGGAAAATGCTGGCGGAGACGGGCGGGGACGCCATCTGCAACGGCTCCATTTTTCTGCGGGATCTGTCACCGGCCTGCCACCTGAAAGCAGACGGCAAGGTTCACAAAGCCCCGAACTACCGGGCGTGGGCCATCAGCTGGAACAACCCGGCGGACTTTGGCGTGAAAACCGTGCCCAACGGAGACCGGAATTACATGGAGTGCGTTCACCTTATCATCGGCGGGAAGAAGATCCACCCCGTCACCTGCGGAGCGGATATGCGCTACCGCGCCCCACGGACGGCTATCGGCACCAAGAACGGGCGGTTCACCTACTATGTGAGCAAGGACCGGCGGACACCGGAACAGCTTCGTGACCTGCTGGCCGCGTCCGGCTGGGACAACGCCATTATGATGGACGGCGGCGGGTCTACCTGCTTCATGGATTCGACAGGCAAGGGCTTTACCGGAGACGGGCGGGTGATCCCGTTCTTCCTGGTGTGGAAAAAGAAAAGCGGAGACGCATACGAGCCGGAAGGAGAGAACCCTATGGTCGAGATCAACGCCTATTCCAAGGCGAAGGACGGCGATAAGAAGCTGTCCACAAACTTTAAAGTGAAAGAATTTGCCAGCAAGGACGGCTCCGACGCCGTACTGGTGGCCCCCCGGCTGGTGATGGTGCTCCAGAGCCTCCGCAGTCACTTTTGCGCGGCTGTGACCATCAACAGTGGGTACCGGACGCCCCAGTACAACGCCAAGGTGGGCGGCGTGACGGACAGCCAGCATTGCTACGGCACGGCGGCTGACATTGTGGTACGGGGCAAGACCCCGGCGCAGGTGGCGGCCTACGCCCGACAGCTCATGCCCGACTGGGGCGGCGTGGGGGTTTATGACAGCTTTTGTCATATCGACGTGAGAGAGGCCAAGGCTGACTGGAACGGCTGAAATTTGAAAGGAGGGCCAGGAGATGGCCGGGTATTACGATAAAAACAAGGACTACTCCAAGGAGCTTCAACGGACGGACCTCTCCACCTCCGAACGGGACAGGCTGACCCAGGAGCGACAGAACAAGATCAATGACCGCTACGGCGGCAGAGAGCCCAACATGATCGGCTCCGACAAGACGTATTCTCAGACCTACGGCGGGTCCAGCAGCCGGGGGAACAGCGGCAGTTCCGGCGGCAGCTCTCAGGGCACCTTTGGAGGGTATACCTACGACCGCAAGGACAATGGCGGCGGCATCTACGGGATGCCCTCCAGCAACTCCGAGGTAAAGAATTACAAGCAGAACGGCGTGACCTACAGCGTAGGTGCGGACATGAGCCGCCGTCAGGATCTGGCGGGCAGGGCGCAGGTGTCCAACGGCTATACCGTGTTCTATGACGATAACGGCTACGCCTACAAGGCCGTGAAGGGCGTAGCAGACTACACCCCCCATCAGGACATCAACGCCGGGAATGGCAGCTACAACAAGAGCGGCGCGTGGACGGACAACGAAATGCTGTCCGCACTGGACCGCTCCAAGATCCAGGACATTCGCAACCGGCTTCAGCGGGGCGAGATTACCGGCGATCAGGCCAACCAGGCGGCAAACGCCATCCGGGCCGGATACGGCTACACCATCGACAAGCACGGCTATGTGACGGACAGCGGGGCACTGTCTGCCGCAAACGATCTGCGGCGGCGGCTGGGACTTGACAACAGCCCGGAAAGCGCGGAGCTGGCCTATTACCGGTATCTCATGGGAACGGACACCTCCCCCACCGCACAGGTCAACGGCAAGGTGCAGTCCTTCGGCGATTTCATGGCGGCGAATGGCGGCGCACAGGCCGGTACACCCGGCTACGGGACCCCGGCATACAGCCAGCAGCAGCGGGTCACGGATATTAACGCAGGCAGCACCCCGGCGAGCAATTTCACGGCGCAAGCCGGAACGAGCTTTGACATTGGGGACGGCAGCGACTATCTGAAAGAGCTGTACGCCAAGAAGGTAGCGGCGGAGCTGGCGGCGCTGAAATCCGCCTACGAGAAGAACACCGCCACACTGGATGCCAGCCGTGCGCAGATCGCCCCGGTATACGACATTGCCCGGAACAGCGCGGCCAACCAGAACGCCCTGAGCCGTGGCGCGTTTCAGGAGATGGCGGTGGCAAACGGCCTGAACACCGGCACCACCGGGCAGGCGGCGCTGGCACAGGACGTTGTGCTTCAGCAGAACCTCTCTCAGATCGACCGGGAGCAGGCGGAAAAGACGGCGGCGATTGACCTTCAGCGGAGCCAGCTTGACACGGAGTATCGGAACGCCATTGCCAAGGCAGAGGCCACAGGAGACGCGGAACTGGCAAACGCCCTGTACGAGGAATACGTCCGGCAGCAGAATCTCTACGCCAAGTACGGCGGGCAGATCGGTGGTTCCAGTTCCGGCGGCTCCGGCGGCAGTACCGTAGTAAAACCGACGCTGACCGCCAGTCAGGTGCAGTCCGCGCTGAAAAACGGTATCGTGACGGATGACGTGATCTCCGCCTTCGATTATTACTACGGGCAGGGGGCCTATGATTCCCTGTACGGCACCGGCAAGCTGACGTCCGGCGGTTCCTCCGGCGGCGGCAGCACCGGTAAAAAGAAGGGAAGCTATTCCAACGGCTCCCTGACCAATCAGCAGGTGAAGCAGCTCCAGAAATACTACGGCGTGTCTCAGGACGGCAAGTGGGGGACCAACTCCAAGAAGGCCGCGGGCGGCCTGACGGCTGACCAGGCATGGGCGAAGTATCAGGGCGGCGGCAACGGCGGCAAGTATGAAAACGTCGGCAACCTTGCTGCATGGGCATCCGGCCTGAATACGGACCTGAAGAACGGCAACACCGAAAAGGTTGGCCGGTGGCTGGATAACAACTGGTCTAAGCTGACGGCAGAGCAGCAGCGTCGAATCAACGCAGAAGTTTTGAAGCCTTACGGCATTGTTTACAAGGGGTGACAGTATGGGTAAGCTGGTGTATATCAAAACCGGGCAGGCTGTGACCGGCGGGCAGAGTGCTCCATCATCCGGGCGGGGTCTGATGCACTTAGACGGTACGCCGGTCGAACGGAAGGGTGGGACCAAACCCGCCAAGGCCAAGGAGACGAAGGCCGTTACGCCTTCTGCCTATCCCCGTCCTATGGAGAACGCCAGCACCGGGAACAGCCGACCCAACAGCCGCCTGCTGGCAGACGTGCAGACCGGCGGCACCGTGCCCCCCTCTCTGGACAACGGGCGCGTGGGGAAGGTGATCTCCGGCGCAGCGAAGTCCGTCGGCTCCGCCTACACAAATCTGGGCGGTGTGCTGGCAGAGGGGGCCGGAAAGCTGAATACCCGCATTGCCAACCAGAACGCCGGGGATTCCCTGCAAAGCGACCATGACGCGGTGAAGCGGTATGAGAAGATGCTCCGGGACGTGAAGTGGGCCAACGGCAAGGCCATGACGGCGGCGGACGTGAAGCAGGTGCAGGGCTACCTTGCCAGCGCCAAGCGGCGGATCGCGGCCCATGAGGGCTACACCAAGGCGGTGGAGCAGTCCAACAAGGCGGTGGCGGACAAGGCGTATCAGAAGGCGGACCGTCTGTCCCAAAGCTCCGCCGCGGACGTGGCGCAGGCCAAGGAAGGTCTGGGGCCGGTGGGCCAGTTCGCCGTGGATCTGGGCGTTCAGGGCGTACAGATGGCGGGGGATGTTGCGGCCAGCGCCGTGGTCCCCGGAGCCGGTCTTGCCCTGATGACGGCCCGGTCTGCCGGAAGCAGTGCCCAACGGGCCAGACAGGCCGGGGCCACCTACAACCAGCAGCTTGTCTACGGACTGGGGAGCGGCGCGCTGAGCCTTGCCACGGAGAAGATCAGCAATGTGGCAAGCCCCTTCAAGAAGGCGTTCGGCGGCGGCGTTCTGGACAACGCCATCAACGGTGCGCTTTCCAAGCTGAACAACAGCGCGGCGGGCCGCGTGGCCCTCGCCATGATCTCCGAGGGCGGCGAGGAATTTATCGAGGACGTTTTCCAGCCCATCTTGCAGCGGGCCACCTATGACCCCTCTGCCCGGTTCGATCTGAGCGAGGCGCTGTATGACGCGGCGGTGGGTGCGGCCATGGGCGGCATCGGCGCAGGCATCGACGTGATCCGGCAGCGCGGAAGCAGTCAGGCGGACGCACAGCCCACGCAGGAGGCGCGCCCGGAGGCACGGGAGGGTACTTTTATACCCCCACCCCCGCAAACGCCGCAGAGGGCACGCAAAACGCCGCCCCCGGTGTGGATACGGCGGGCAGGCTGACGAGCACGGACAATATGCTGCGGTATCGAAGCGATATTGACAAGGTTTTTTCGGGAAACTATCCAAGCGGCAAATTGCTGTCTGTTGGGGACACGCCGGAGCTTTTGACCCGTTACGGGGCAAACCCGCTTCCGATGACAATGACGCAAGACGCAGCTTATAAAATCGCATACCCGGAAGGGTATATGGGCGGCAAACATAATTTGGGTATGTCTGTTCTAAAGCAGCTCCCCTATCAAATCGAAAACCCAGTTGCGATTTTAAAGTCGAACACACAGCCAAGCAGCATTGTGCTGCTGACCGCGTGGAAAGACGGCGACAAGAGCATTATTGTCCCGCTGCATCTAGACAAGCAGGGAGCAATCAGTGTGGAAAATAGAATTGCCAGCGCTTACCAGACAGGCCACATGCAAAGCTATCTTGGAGATGCAGACAGCAATGTGCTCTACACAAAAAACAACGAGGACGTCCATCAGCTTCTTTCCAATGGGGTACAATTCCCCAAGGCGATGGCTGATGACATCCTCGCTAAGAACAATATATCACAGGCAGAAGCAAAAAGCAACCGGGATATTCTCTCCGAGGTTCTGTTTGGGAAGAAACGGGCGGATATGGATGCCATGACGCCGGAGCAGCAAAACGCCATATATCAGGCCAATGAAGCCGGAACCGTTGGCATGGACGCCACCGGCAAGGTGTTTCAGATTGACCCGGAGCAGCACATCGACCGGCGGCAAATGGAGACGGTGGGCGGCAGAGACGTGAACGCCTTCCAGTTCGACCACCCGGAGCTGCACCGCTATTATCAGGAAGCGGCCAACGCCCTGATCGCGGATGCGGACCTCTCTCTCCAGCAGCCCATGAGCCGCCGTTACGAGCGGACCATGGAGGGCAACGCGGTACAGCAGGCGGCGCAGACCTCGCCCCACCTGCGTCAGGCCATGGATGAAACTGGGCTTTCCCGTGACGCCATTATCGACGCAGCCCAGCGGATCATCACCGATCAGGGGCAGGAGAACGTGGCGGCGGCCAAGCGGGTGGAGCTGATTCTGGACGATATGCTCTCCCACGGCTACACCACCATGACCGGCGAACAGGTGGGACCCAACAGCGGGTATCTCACCGCCAAGCAGGGTATTCTGGGCGCGGGGGAGGTACAGTCCAGAGGGCACGGGCTGGATGGGGTTGACAGCTTTGACGGCCTCGGCAACGCAGATGCCGGGACGGTGAACACGCCCTTTGACACCATGCAGTCCAAGAGTGAGGACTTTTACCCGGTCAACCCCAACAGCGCAAAGCGGGTGCAGAATGACCAGCGGCGGGCACCCTCTGAGGTCCCCGTTGTGAACCCTGATACCGGGCGGAATGTGGAGAAAACGGTCTCCACCATTCTGAACAGCCCCCTGACCTCCCCGGAAATGGCGACCGTGTATGAAAACGCCATTGCAGGCGGCGCGTTCGATTATGACGTGGTGACGGACCGGAGCGCCGTTCAGCAGGCGCAGGCCAAGATCGCGCGGGACGGCTGGCGCGAGGTGGCGAACAGTTTCATTGCCAAGGCGGAGCTGGGTCAGAGGATCACCAAGGCAGACACCGCCGAGGCTATCAGCGCCTACAACCTTGCCATTTCCGAAGGAGACCACAAGGCCGCTTTTGAGCTGGCAACGGCCATTGCGGACGCGGCCCACGACAGCGCACAGATGGTGCAGGCCATGAACCTGATGAACCGGTTGACGCCGGAGGGCCGTCTGCTGACGCTGCGGCGGCTGGTAGACCGAATGAATGACCGGGCGGCACGGCAGAACCGGGCACCCCGGCAGAGCACCACCGACAGCGGAGACGTGGAAGGCGCACGGGTGGACTACATCGACAAGGTGACGGGCTTCACCCTCTCTGACGACCTGGCCACCAACTACCTGATGGCAGAGACGGACGCGGAGCGGGCGGCAGCGTGGGACGCCATCACCACCTCCATTGCAGACCAGATCCCCAGTACCTTCATGGAGAAGGCCAATTTCTGGCGGTACACCTCCATGCTGACCAACCCCACCACCCACATCCGCAACATCATGGGCAACGCCATTCAGATGGGCGCACGGAAGATCAAGAACGGCATCGGAACCGCAATCGAGCGGGCGGTCATCAAGGACCCCTCTCAGCGGACAAAGGCTGTGAATGTTGACAAGGATCTGAAAGTTTTTGCCAAGGGCCAGTATGAGACAGACCAGAGCGCCGCCATGGGCAGCGGAAAGTATTCCGACGCCACCACGGCGGGTATTGAGCGGGAGATCCAGAGCAAACGGAAAATGTTCAGGGGGGAGGACGTTCTCTCCCGTGCCGTGCAGAGCATCGGAGATTTGAACAGCCGCGCCCTTGACTATGAGGACGTGATCTTTAACCGTGCGGCCTACGTGGACAGCTTCGCCCAGGCGCTGCAAGCTAAGGGCGTGACGGCGGCAGAGGCCCACGCGGGCACCAGAGCCGCAGACGTGGAGGCGGCACGGGCCTACGCCATTGAGGAAGCGCAGAAGGCCACTTACCGCAACACCACGGCGCTTTCCGAGGCGCTGTCTCAGTTTGGCCGCTATGAGGGGGATAACCCGGTAAAACGGGCAGGTTCCTTCGTGGCGGACGCCCTGTTCCCCTTCCGCAAGACCCCGGCCAATATTCTGACCACGGGTCTTGATTACAGCCCTGTTGGCATTGTAAAGAGTGTGAAGGAAGCTCTGTGGGATGTGCGGAGAGGCAACTGCACGGCGGCGGACGCCGTGGATTCCCTTGCATCCGGCCTCACCGGAACCGGCATTTTCGCGCTGGGCGCTTATCTGGCGGCGGAGGGGCTGCTCCACGTCCGGACTGGTGACGATGACAAGGAAGAAGCCTTTGAGAAGTCCATGGGAGGCCAGGATTATGCTATTCAGATCGGGGACAAGTCCTATACATTGGACTGGGCGCTTCCTGCGGCAATGCCCCTGTTTGCGGGCGCTGCCATCATAGAATCCGTTCAGAAGGGCGGCAGCACCTTCGATGCGCTGGTGGATTCTCTGCTTGGGATGCAGGACGTTGTGCTGGAAACCTCCATGCTGTCCTCCCTGAATGACCTGATCTCCTATTGGAGCTACGCCGACAACAAGGTTGGCTATCTGCTTGACCGGGCGATCAGCAGCTACGCCGGACAGTATATCCCCACTATCGGCAGCAAGGTTGCCTCCATATTTGATGATACGGTGCGCAAAAGCTATGTGGAAAAGGGTTCCGGGCAGGTGGCTTCTGACGTGAACTATTTCTTGCAGGGGGCGGCGAAGAAGGTCCCCGGCGCACGGAATCAGCTTCAGCCCATGGTGGATATGTGGGGCAACGAGGTTTCCAACGGCTCCGCGCCGGAGCGGGTATTTCAGTCTTTCCTTTCCCCCGGCTTCCTGAAGGCGCAGGACAACAGCCCCGCCACGCAGGAGATCCGGCGGCTGGCGAAGGCCACCGGAGACAGCACCGTTTATCCGGCGGCGGCAGAGAAGTCCTATACGGTGAAGGGTGAGGCCCGGACCCTGACCGGCGAGGAATACACCCGGTACGCCAAGGCCATGGGCCAGACGCGGAAGGAGCTGGTGGAGGCGGCGGTGAAGCTGCCCGCCTACAAGTCCATGAGCAATGCGGAAAAGGCGGATTACATCCAGAACGTGTATAAATATGCGCGTGAGACGGCCCGTCAGCAGGTGGACCCCAAGTATGAGCCCAGCGCCGCATGGATCAAAAACGCGCAGACGTCCAAGCGGGACATCGGCGTGTCCACCGGGGAATTTCTGGCCCTGTACCAGAAGTACGGCAGCGAGAAAATGAGCGGAAAAGCCTACGAGAAGGTGAAGCAGGCGCATGATGCCGGACTTTCCCCCAAGGAGTATTTCTCCATGAAGGACAGGGCCGATACAAACGGAAACGGCAGGGTCAGCAAGGCGGAGGCCAGCGCGGCCCTTGCCGGTCAGGAAAACCGGGCGGATCTGTGGGACATTATCTGCACCACCAACGCCAAGAACCCCTACAAATAAGAAAACACCCTCGCCAACGGCGAGGGTGTTTCTTTTGGTTCCTACATCATAGACAGGAGCGTTTTCACATGGGCGGCGCGGTCCAGCATCCGTTCATGCTCCCAGTCCCAGACGGCCTGCATGGCCTCCGTAGGATGGAGACCGGCGTCCTTCGCCTTTTCGATGTGGCGAACGGCCATTTCATGGAGCCGATTGGCATGGCCCAGCTCCTGACGGCTGAGGTCGGCGTAGGTGCTGGCGTCCTCCGGGTCCTCCCCGGCGTGCTTGACGGCTTCACGGGCGTACTTCTCGGCATCGTCCAGTTCTTCCCGAATCTCTTCGGCCAAGTGTTTGATCTCGTTCATACGATCCTCCTAACTCTGCTTAATCAGGGTGTAGAGCTTGTCCACATCCGTTTCATTCAGCGTGACATTCCCGATCAGGGGGATATTGGTTGTGACGGGGCCTTTGGCGGCTTCGGTTTTCAGGCAGGTGTAGATCTTGTCAATATCTACGTTCCCCGCCTCGTCAAAGACGCCGAGGGCCTTCACGGCGGGATGTTCCCGGAGGGTGGAAAGGCTGGCGTCCAGATTGCCCAGGGCCATAGCTGCCCCGGCACCGACCGCCCATTTCTGCCAGCCGGTGAGCTTGCCGGTAAATTCCTCATCCACATAGCGGGCAGCGCCCTGCTTGATCTGATCCAATGTTACCATAGATTCCTCCAATGACGGGAGAGAGGGGCGCTATGCCCCTCTCTTCTTCCCTCTTCGCCTCTTAGCAGCCGCAGCCGCAGGTGGAGACGGGGAGGGGGTTATAGGTGGACTGGGGCGTGGTGCCGGTGCCGGTGGTGATGTCCGCGACCATTTTGGGATAAAAGGTGGCGTTCGTGTAGGTGACAATGGTGTTGTCAGCGCACTTCCGCTCGTCCCGCTCCCGGGAAATGGCCCCGCACAGCTCATTCTTGCAGCAGTCCACGCGCTCCTGCAACAGCTGGAAGCTGTCCTTGGTGGCCTGATTATTGACCGCCTGAGAAGCCAGCACACCCTGCACCTCGCCCAGCTTGCCGTCGATGTACTTGTACATCTCCAGCATCTTCTGGTCCTGGTAGGTGTTGGCATCCCGCAGGGCAATGTCGCTGCGGAGCTTGGCGTTCTCCTGCACCATGGACAGCTCGTAGCGGTTGACCGTGTGGTTCTCGCTGCATCCGGCCTCCGCCGCCATACCAGCGGCAAAGGGGATGACGCGATTGCCCAGCAGCATCCCGCCGAGACCGCCCAGAGAGTTCAGGACGCCCAGAGACAGACCGGCAATGCCGGCGCCGAGAGCAGTGCCTGCGACGCCCTTGCTTGCAAATTCAGCCATAGAGAGATTCCTCCTTCTCTAAAAATACACCTCCTGTTTCCGCGCGCAAAACAAGCGGTGCTCTATGGTTACCGTACCACAGGACACCGCTTGTCATGGCTTATGGATGTTTTTTGTTTGGGCGGGATATGCCTGCTTTATCCCGGATGGAGTGTAGACAGGCGTTTACGGAGGAACGGGACAGGTACAGTTCTGCCGCCGCATCTTCGATCGCCCAGCCACGGCGGCAAACAAGATTGAACACGCGCCGCTCCCGGTCGGTGAGATAGCGGCACTGCTCCATCTTTTGGAGCTGCTGGACGGTGTATCGGTATTTCATAATGGGCCTCCTTTACGAAGTGCCCCTCCCCTTTGACCTACCGATGCAGGGGGTCAGGACCCCTGCGCGTCTATCATGGCTAACAGCTTTTCCAGATCGTAAAAATTCTGTGGGTTCAGCCCGGTTTCCCGCTGAATGAGCCGAAAGCGGTAGCGGATGGAGTTATAGTGCAGGTAAACCGCGCCGCCGGTCTCCCTCACGTTCATGTTGTGCGCTGCATAGGCTTTCAGCAGTTTTTTGTCCCGATCCTCCATAGCTTACCTCCTTTTGTTGCGTGGGACGGCTGGCGATCAGCCGTCCGCACTGGGTTTTCGCTCGCCAATACTGCAAAAGCCATCTGGCGGCATTGGTTCGTATGTTTCCCCGCAGATGGGGACGTCACCGGTTCCGGGTCCCCAATCTTTACAGTCCTTGCAGCGAAGTACCTGCACCACATCGGCGGCAGGCAGCTTGCCGATAGCAATTTTAGCTTCACACAGCTTGCGATACATTGCGTGTTCAAAGCCTTTGAATGGCTTAAACTGCTGAAATTCGTTCTCTAATTCGATCAGCAGATTGACCACTTTGCGTTTCTCGATGTACTCATCCATCTTACTTTCTACCCAACAAGTACAGTTTCAGCCACAGGGGGATGTCGGCGGTCAAAATGCTTTTGAAATAAAACACGATAAACGCAATGCCAGCGGCTATGACCACCGTCCAAAAGGCTATCATCAGCCAGTCTTTCAGCTTCATTCAGCACCTCCGTCCTTTCTCTCGCCAAGGCTGCAAAAGAATGTCCTTGTGTCCTTATCAAATGGCAAAAACACGATGTTTGTTTTGGGGCAAAATGCGTATATATCTTTTCGGTTCCACACGCACAAATGCTTGCAGTCCTTGCACCGCGTCACGACCACGGCATCCACGGTGGGGGCATCTTCAATCCGGTGTAAAAAACTTTCTTCGGCGTGTGCCCAAGACGTTGGGGAAACACGTTGATTCCACTCGTTTTCTTTGCGCTCTTTGGCCTGACACTCCAAAGGCGTTGCATCAATCAGCCTCATGGTCAGCACCTCCGTCCATCTTCGCCCCGCATACAGGACAGTAATTCCAGTTGTTCAGGTGATACTCGCTCTCTGTCAGTGCGCAGCCGCACTCGGTACACCTAACAGCAGTCCCACCGCCCGGAAATGTATACCGCCCAGAATCATCCCACCGCCCATGCACCACCGGTTTCCAGTCCTTGAGGTTCTCCGCTTGCTGTGCCACCCATTCCTGAGATACCTTCGCGTTATGCTCTGCGGTGCGAAGCAGCTCAATAATCTCCTTTTTGGGCATCCTAAGTAGGGTGCTGTCGGCTAACGGCTTATACATTTTCGTTACCTCCGTCCATTTTCGCCCCGCAGTGGGGGCAGTATTTCCCATATATGACCTTATACTTGTGAGCCGTTGTCTTGCCGCAATGGCTACACATCCACGGAACGTTATCGCCATCGCCACAGACTACCCATTCGGCATGCACCACCGGGGCCACGTCGGCGGCGGGCAGGACCTCAATATACTGCGACGGCTCAAGCCCTTTTGCCCACGCGTGCTTCGCGGCCTTAATCGCTGCACTACGCTCAATGCATTCGCCCATTGTCAAAAATCCCCTCCCATACTTCTTCATAACCAGTCTTTTCGTAATCGATTTTCAGACGCTTTTCGCGGATCATGGCGTTCAGAGACCTGACACACGGGCGTCCATACGAATTATCCTCACAATAGTCACACATACTGCCGAATCCACAGCACCCAAAAGAGCTACCACCATCTGCACTGTGCTGGTTGCTCCATCTCTGGAAACCATTTTCCCACTTCCGTTTAGCTTTACCTGTGTTGTTACTTGATTGTTTCTCCGATGTGTCATATAACTGCATTTGGTCAGCCATTGTCAGCCCTCCTGTTTCAGCTCTCGCACAGTCTGGTGGATACGCTTCGCGCAGGTAGGGCATATTTCCCCCACATCCACTATGTTCGGGTCGCTTGCGTAGGGAATGTCAGCGTTGTTCTCCACGCTGACCCTATAAGTGTCCTGAAGCTTGTGTATTTCTTTTCCGCAAAGATCACAAAAACGCTTCGTCATGTTCTTTCCTCCCTCCTGTTCCATGCTTCGATTGCTTTTGCTTCCAGAGTTTTGTCCGTCGTAGCCCAGTTGGGAAGCTGAACGCAGCGTGTCCACGGGTCATTCATAACGCGACCACCAGCAGCGCCTCCACGCGCGTGGCAGGTGTTGCATCGGACAGAGTAGGTGTGCATTTCTACTCGCATATCAAGCCCATTCCACCCCGCAAGACGAGACTTTCGTTCGACCTTGAGTTTTGTGCCTCCGCAAAACGGGCACGGTTTTAAGTCAGCCATCTTCAGCCCTCCTCCACATAGCACCAGCTCTGGGGCGGGCGCATCAGCGGGCGCTTCCATTCGCAGTCGACGCTGTATTCTCCGTTCACATCTGCCACCTGATCATGCGGGCAACCTCCGCATCGTTCCTTTTCGCAATATAGCTCAGGCGGAAACCAGAACTCGTTCAGATCTTTCGGTGCGTCGTATATTTTCAGGTCGGAGATGTGCCAGCCGTAGCCCTGGTAATGTCCAAGATAGCCGCGCAACTCATCGTCTGTCATAGCCACACACAGGCCACACTTTTCTTCGGCCGCTTGCTTGTAAACGGATAGTCCCCCGGCCTTAAAAAGAAAATCCGTACTATCCTTGTCAATCTTGTAAATCCGGTCACAAGTAAACTCTCCAATGACCTTGCCGCGTTCAACACTTTCTGCGATATAGTCCTTCGGCATTTTCTTAATGCCGTCAATTGTGCAGTAGATATAGCACTTAAACGACGTTTCCAGCTTCGGGCGCGTCTTTCGGACTTCGATGGTTTTCTCTCTGCTGGCGATCTTCTCCACCCACTTGGGGCGGATGCTGATAAGCACGGCCTTACTCATCCTTCTTCGCCTCCAATGCTTTCTCTACCTCCGGCGGTTCCGGCAGCGGCATCCAGTGGGTAATAGCTACATATCGCCCAGGCATTGACCAGATACCGTTATCGCAGTAGACACATAATGTCAGGTCGTGCAGTTTATTCATCGAAGGTGCGTTTTCGATTTTTATCAATCCGAGCACCACTGTTGATGCGCCCCAGCTCTGCAATTTCGGCAGCCGCTCCTCCACCTGGATCCAGCGGGGCACCTGCCCCCGCAGCGTCTCAATTTCTTTCGCCTGCGCTTCAATCCGGTCGGCGGCTTCTGTCAGATCATCGCCCAGCGTGATCGGCGTTTCCCACTCATTTGCCTGCGCCCATCCTGCGTGCTCCCGCAGCGCATTTACGAGGTCTTGATCGTTCATAATTCCCCTCCCAATTTCATAAAGCAGCCCCAAAAGGTCTGCGATTTTTTCCCGCTGTGGTTTCCGAAAAGAGGTTTTTCCCCAATCGCTTTCCAGACATCGGCAGCTGGGATCTGTGTTTCCGCCCACTTAAAAATCAGAACTCCGTCCGGCTTGAGTACCCTCATACATTCTCGGAACCCGTCTCTGAGCATATCGGGCCACCCTTCCACCAATTTCCCGTATTTCTTCCGCATCCATGCGTTTTCCCCTACCCGTTGCAAGTGCGGGGGATCAAACACAACCAGTGCAAACGAATTGTCTGGGAACGGAAGATCTGTAAAGTCGCACTGCACATCAGGATGAATAATGCACGTTCTCTCCGAATCTCGATTTGTGCTTTTCCATATCGCAGTACATTCTTCGTCCCGAATGTCGCAGTAAACCGCCGCCGGATGTTGTTTGTCAAACCAGATTGTTCTTGATCCGCACGTTACATCGAGGATCTTTTTACCATCCAGCGCATTTACGAGGTTTGTATCTCGCATAATTCCTCCCTTATGTCTCCGCCCCATTGCTCCGCCATGGCTCTGGCGATGCCGGGGAAGGTTTTGCTTCGGGCTTTTGCCCGTTCCTCCTTACTTCCGCCGCAATCCATTTCCCAACAGGAGTAGCGGACAGTTCCGTTTCTCAGAACCATCTTTCGTCCCTTAACCGGCTCTACGATGTTTGTTGGCTTCAAGGGGAGTACCCCTCTTTCCCAAAGACAGGTTTTCTTGGTTACGGCGTGTCCAAACTGGAACGGCTGAACAATTTGAGAATACTCAGGTAGACAGAAAATCTTGGATGGAACTGGATTTTCAATAACCACCCTCAGAATATCCGCATCCCAGAAACGCATAAACAAATCTCGTGCTAAGATACCCTTTTGCACTCGATCAGGCTGGAGCTGACCGCCTTTCCAAATGTGCCTTGCCCCGGCGTTTGTCAGGTATGTGCACGGCGGGTGCGCGATCAGCAGGTCCCACTGGTCAACGTCATGCGGCTCCCCGTCCATTGTGGTCACTTGCCCCCCCTCGATGGCCTTGAGCGCATCGCCTAAGATGTGCCACTCAGGATGCCCGCCGGACGGCTCCTGGATGTCGCAGCTATACGCCTCGTGGCCCAGCGCCCGGAACGCCTTGCAGACTTCCTGCGATTCCTCGCAGGCTATCAATACTTTCATACGCCCTCCAATTCCCCGCCGCAGGCGGCATATCCGGCGAGGTCAATCCAGTTATCTGCTTTGCCGTGGCCGGTGGCGATGCGGGCCAGTTTAAACAGGCACATCATAGCCCCCACGTCAGCGCCAGTGATGCAGACGTCCGCATCCGGCCCGACGCATTTCTCGCGGATATACGGCTCCCACAGCGCAGCGATCATGTTGAAAGACGTTTCCGGGCTACCGTAATCCTGGTCCCGGTCTCCGCACACGCACTGCTTGGCAGCGGCTAAAATCTCTTCACGGGTCATTCCTCCACCTCCGCAAGCCAGAACTCGCGGCGGCAAATATCACAGCCTCTTCCAGTCGGGCAATGTCCGCGTAACGTTGTATCAACAAGGCATGGGTCTAAAGCAACGTTATGTGTGTTCGTATATATTGGCGCATTTGGAAACTGCTCAAGAAACACGCTCTGCCTGGTTTTGACGGGGTGCTCTGCGGCCCACTTTTCGACAATGGCAACGGCCTCCTCCGGGTGGGTTTTTTGCCAGGAAGTGCAGGATTCACCACCGCTTTTTCTTTTCCAAAACTCGCATCTGATGCACTCAGCGTTGCACATTCTGCCCAACGTTTTTACAAACTTCACAGCATCCATCATTCTGCCTCCTCAATGGTGACCTCCACACGGGAGGCTCCGGTTGTCTGATACTTCCGCACCGTCAGCAGTGCGATTGCGCGGTCATCGTTGTAGGCGTGGCCGTTCAGCGCGTCCAGAATGGCCTTCGCCACGTTGTCAGCGTCAGGGCGCTTGATGTGGGGCGTCCCGTCCATCGCAGCGGCCTTTTTCTTTGACACGCTTTTCGGCACCGTAAAGAACGCCGTGACGGTGGCCGTCAGCGGGATGCCGTCCGCAAAGCCTTTCCCGCTCTGGCACTGCCAGCACTGGACCACCTTGTCCTCGTAGTCCCGCGTTTTCTGCGGGGTGTAGGTGTGGCCGTTTTTCATGAAACGTGGACGGCCCTTGCCCACCGGAATGCCGGGGACTGTGAATGTAACCTTCATCGCTTTTCTTCCTTTCCGTCAATGATGACGCTGACCACCCGGACGCGGCCCAGAGGCTCCAATAGCATGGCCACCGCCTCCTTGGTGCCCTGCGTATCCTCGCCATCGTAAATGTCAACTACGATCCGCATCATCGTGTGTCCCTCCTGAATTTGGGGCAGTAGTGGATCACGAACGAGGATGCTACCCGTATGCCGCCCTTGCCCTTGCCGCCAACCTTCAGCACCCGGCTTGTGGGGGTGGCGTCCCAGCCGGGGACCGGCTCAAGGTGGTCGGACCACTCGCAGCCGCCGCAGGCGTTTGCACAATCCCAGCAGGGCTGCTTGGACTGGAAATCGACCTTGGGGGCTTTCTTTTGCTTCTTCTCCCGTGGGGGATAGCGGCGGATCAGCTCGTCCAGCCGAAAATTACTTGCCATTAAACACCTCGCATATCTGCCAGAGCGCACCATGCGGCATAGGTCATCCCCTGCTTCTTCGCTTCGGAGGGGGTGGGGATACCGGCCTCGTGCCAGCGCTCGTGCTGTTCGCCTGCCTTGGCGTAGAATTTTTCCAGATAGGCGTCGGACGGCTCCGGCATGGGGCCCTCCTTCGCGTTGGGTTTTTCCAGTTTTGGGAGGAATGGGACCAATTCATACACATCCGGGTAAAACCGGTTTTCCCTCGCCCGGACAATGACCGCCTGTTTCACGTCCTCATAGTCCCATGGGGCCAAAACCAGTGTCCATGCCTCCAAGTCTGCGGCGGTGCGGGACTGCTGCTTCGCGTTGGGGTAGATCGTTTCGATCAGGCTGAACAAGCGCCGGGTATCCCGTTTCTCCATGTTCTTCTCCTGTAAGGCTTCCGTAGAAGTCTCTTATAGCTTCTTAATAGCTTCTTTTAGCTGCTGCAGCAGCTAAGAGAGATAATATAATAATCTTTTCTTCTTAGGGGGGTGTGGGGGGAGGTTCTTCTTTTCTCGGCGGCTGCTGTGTGCGTCGGTGATCGTGCTGCGGCTTGCTTGCATACGCCCGTCATCACTCTTTAGACACACACGGCAAAGCTGTTAAAAAGGAAGCTCCCCGTCATCCTCAATTTCGGTGAAATTATCAGTGGAGGCAGGGGCGGCATAGGCACTCTGGGCGGGGGCCTGCCCAGCGGTGCTTGCAGAGACACAGACGTAATCCGCCACCAGGTCGTTATAGGTCTTGCCCTCATAGTCGTGGCTCTCCACGCGGCCCACGGCGAATACGGAATCGCCTTTGCGGACATTAGCAAGGAGCCGTGCCCAATGGCCCCAGCCCTTGACGGTGAGCCATGCGGTTGTGCCGTCCTGCTTATCGTAGGCCGGTACGGAGACGGAGCCGACCTCCTTTCCACTCTGGGTGGCGTAGATCTGGCCATCCTTGGCGGCGCGGCCCACGATCAGGCCGGTTTGCAGCTTCTTGCCCTCCTTGCTGTAGGTGGGCAATCCGTTAATGAACATCAGGCATCCTCCTTCGGTTCCAGCGCATCCAAAAGGGCGTCAAAGTCCTTGCTGAGTACCTTGCTGGCGCTGTCATAGCCGTGGGCCTTCAAGAGGGTTTTCGCCTCCTGCTTCGTCAGGCCGTGGCGGGAACAGGCAGAATAGAAGAATTTGACCTGTGCGGCGGTAATGGGGGCGTTGGGGTCCTTGTTGGTCATGTAGGCGCTGCCGTCCTCGGTGTCGCTCTCAATGTCCTGCGTGAACATATCAGAGACGCAGCCGAGGGACAGGGCGGCGGAGACCAGGGCACGTTTCTGGGCCATCTTGACCGCGCTGTTGGCACCGTCATAGGGGGACTGGGAGCCAGTGCGACCCTCCCGGGTGTTGCCGGAGCCGTAGGCGGAGGTGATGACGTATTCCTTGCCGTCGTAGATCTTGATGAGGTCGCAGCGGACGAGGAAATAGAAAAATCCGTGCTCGATGTCCTCCAGCTTGCTTTCCAGCGTGTAGCGCTGGCAGAGGCCATAAGCCACGGCCACCTTCTCCGCACCGGATTTGAAGAGGGTGGGGTTTTTCGTCATGGCGTCGCCGTTCTTCTTGCGGATCATTCCGAAGTCGATGCCGCGCTTCAGGGTGGCGGGTGCTCCGTCTGGGGCGCAGATGGTGTAATTCCCGGAGCGGGGGACGGGGGCCACCGTTAAGGCGGCGGCGTTGTATTGGTACAGGGCGAGTTCATTCATGTGCGTTTCTTCCTTTCTGTGGCTTTGTGGAGGGTTCGGCAGGCGTTTACCAAATTTGAATTTGGTTCTACATGGCGAAGCTCATAAGTGCCATCTTTAGAGAGCTTCAAGGCATAGAGCGATTGAATTTTCCCGTAACCGCAGCGCGGGTCCCACGAGAAAATCATCTTGTAGGCGGTGAGTTGGGCGGAGAGGGCGGCGTCATGGAGCTGGCCGGTTTTAATGTCCAGAATGGCGGGGGCATTATGGATGATGCCAAAGCGATCCATCGTTCCGGCCATTTTCATATTCCGGTCCGCTATGGGACATTCAATCAGTTTCCATTCCGGCTTCCAGTCCTTGAGAAACCGGCGGTAGGCCTTCAGGTATCCGGCGATCTCCGGTGTTTCCTCCGGGTCCTCGCCGTAGTCGATGAGGGCGCAGGCTTCGTGGACGGCGGTTCCCCGGCGGGCGGCAGCCTCCGCCAGCCATGGCCGGTCTGACTTGTAGTCATAGGCGCAGAAGCGGGTGACTTCGGTGACGCTGGGAAGCTGGATGCCGTCAAGGGTGTAGGTGTGGGTGGCTTCGTCAAATGTCAGCATTGGGCCCCTCCGTATACAGGACCGGGATACCGAGGGCGTCGGCAAACAGGTCCATATTGTCATCGATCTTATCCAACAAATAATCTTTGAAGCAGGGCGGGCAGCACAGCTCCCCGTTGGGCAGGACGAACACGCGGTCGCAATCGTCCTCCGCATTGGGGTTCAGGGGATGTTCGCAGAAGTGGCAGATGGGATAGGTTTTTCTGGTCATAGTTGGGTCTCCCTCCAGACACGGACCGCGTGGGCGATGTCCGTATATTTTTTCGTGCGGTAGCCGCAGGAATCGCAGAGGACGAAAAACAGGTCCTCCTTTCCGGGGGCTACCATCCGTTTACCGCCGTACATGTGGCACCGGGGGCAGGGCGGTAATTCTGTCATCCGGCCACGGCGTCTGCGCATCAGATCACGCCCAGCATGTGGGCCAGCACCATGAGCAGGCAGCCGAGAAAGCAGCCGAAGGAGACCCAAGCGGAAAAGTCGGCCCGGTCCCGGCGGCGCTCCTCCCGTGTGCGGCTATCTCTTTTCATGGCGGGGCCTCCTCTCGATCATGTCTACGATTTTGAAAAGCCAAGCGGCGGCGGTGGATGCGCCGATGAGCACGAAAATGAATGTGGTTGTATCCATAGTTAAGCCTCCCCGAAGTGATAGCACTGGCGCAGGCCGCCGTCGAAGGTGACCAGAAACCAGCGGTGCGGAATGTTGATGTAGGTAACAATGCCGGTGCGGGTGGAATGCTCTGCATCGCCCAGGCAAAGGCGGAAACTGCACCGGGCACCCAGCTCCGGCGGCGCGGGCGGCTTTGGGTCCGGCTTGAAGCCGCAGAGGTTGAGCTTGCTCATTTCCTGGCACCTCCGCAAAGCTGGCGGGCCAGCGTGGCGGCGGAGATATAGCCGTCAATGAACGTGAAACGCCGGTGAATGGCCCGGTAGTCCTTCAGGCCGGTGAAGGCCAGAACCTCTTTGATGTTCAAGAGGTTGCGGCCATGGGAAAAGGTCAAAATCTGTTCAAGATTGTCTCGATATGCGGGATGTTCCATAGGGGCCTCCTTTTTTGGTTTTGTCGTGATTGCGATTGATGGGGCGATGCGTAGCTAATCTAAGCCGCCGCACTTCCGAGCCTATCTATGCCATGCCGTGGCCTCGCCGAGCCGAGCTATTCCGTTGCATTTCCTACGCTTTTCTTTGCATTTCTCTTCCTTGGCTTTGCGCTGAATTGCTTCTCTGTGCGTTGCCTTTGTATAGAAAATCACTGCATTTCCGTTGCTACGTCAAGCATTGCTGTGCTACGCCATTCCGCTGCGATTCTGTACCGTTCTGAACCATTCCATTGCATTGCCTTGCATCTCTGTGCATTGCCTATGCTAAGCGTTTCTCCACTTTGCCGTCGCATTGCTGAACGATTCGCGGCCCTTCCGTAGCGCCTCGATGCAATGCTATGCCGTGGCGTCACATTGCTCCGCGTTGCCATTCCGCTACGTTACTGGAGTTCCTCCCAGGTGAACCGGCCTTTTCCGCTGTTCCGCCACTGGCCAATGCCGGAGTACCGGCCATAGTCCAGCCATTCCTGGACTGCCTTCTCGTGATCGTCGCAGAGGCAGACCACCCGGAACTCACAGGTAGCGCCTGCGGGGATCTCCTCACTCATGGCAAGGCTGATGCGCTCGCCCTGGGCCGTCTGCGCTCTCAGGGGGCGCTGGCACTCACCAATCGGGCCGTCAAACTCCAACGGGATCACGCGAGGCTCCGGGAAGATCAGCTTGTCGATTTCCTTCTTGTACGCCTTGATCTTCTCGCTGGCGGTGCCTTTGACCTTGCGGAGACCGCCGCAGGTGTCCTTGAAAAAGCCTTTGATCTGGTAGTCATACAGGAACGGGGTGCCGTCCTCCGTCCGGGGGAACACTGTCATGGCCTTTTCGGCCACGGCATCAGCGCCCAGCGCGGAGACTTCCTCTTCCACGGTGGCGGCATCGGGGGACTTAGAGCCGATAAACTCCCGGTAGATTTCCGGGTTGGCGGGGGACGTGCCGAGGATGGGTTCGGTGAAGGTGAGTTTTACTTTCAGTTCTTTCATGTTGATTCTCCTTTTCGTGATTGCAAGTTAGTGTGAATTGGTGTATGTTTGGGGGTAAGGGGGGAATATGCGGTGCAGAGGGAATTTGAAGAATACGCAAAGAAGTTAGCGGCGGATCGAGCCGCCAAGGAACGCGCTAAACAGGATGCCGAGAAGGAACGTGAGCGCCGATTTCAGAAGAAGATTGCGATAGCACAGGTGCTTGTACCGCTTATAACGTTCATTCTGGGTATCCTCGTGGAGCACCTTTCCGGCATTGGTGAGGCCATTTTGAGAATTTTGCATAAATAACACCTCAGGAGGGATTTGGATGAAGAAGATTAAAAAGTTGTTGGCTGGGTTTGCTGCGTTGCTTGTTTTGACAGGGTGCAGCTCTCTCAATGCGGAACGGGTCGATTGCTGCGAATGCTGGGATTCTGTGACCAGATGGATCGACTTGGCGAGCGGTGAACATGTGTGCGCCACCTGTTTTGAAAAACGAGGGTATCAAATTTGCTTAGATTGCAAACGGGGATATGATCCGGATGATGGCGGCGCTGATGGGTATTGCGAAGGCTGCGCAGAAAAGGATACGCAATACTGCGTTCAGTGCGAGGAACGAAAAAGCATTGAGAATCTTGTCGAATTGGATGATAGCTCGTATATATGCGTTAAATGCCTATACAGCCAGGCCAATTCTTACGATGATTACAATGACGGGTATAACGATGGCTACGATGATGGGCAGAAGGCTGGATACAATTCCGGGTATTCAAAGGGCTTATCGGAAGGGAAAGCGTCAGCTAAGTCGGCAGCATCCACGGCCAGCAGTTCAAGCAGTTCGTCCAATGGGATAAGCACCCCGGAAATCTCGGAGCCGCAGTCTGTGACGGTGTATATCACCAATACAGGCAGCAAGTACCACCGGAGCGGTTGCCAGTATTTGCGCAAGAGCTGTATCCCCATCTCACTGGACAACGCCAAAAGCCGGGGGTATACGGCTTGCTCTAAGTGCTGGTAATTCACCTTTTCAAGATAATTTCAGGAGAAAAAAATTTGCTCCGTCTGCTCCTGGTCCAGATCCAAAACGCGCTTGATCGCTCGGACTTCGCCAAGAGAAAACTCAGCACCGCCAGTTTCGTTTAACTTAGCGTTGAATCTGGACAGGCTCAGGCCAACTTGAGGGGCAAGGTCGGCTTGTGTCATGGCTTTTTCGCGGAGGCGTCCCTTCAACATATTTGCGTTCATTTTTGTCACCTCAATTCATCTTTTCAAGATAATTTCATTATACTCATTTATTTCATCTTGTCAAGATATTTTTATTGACTTTTTAAAAAAATATGGTATTATTAAGATAACAAACGGAAAGGATAAGAAGCGATGACAATAGGGGACAAGATCCGGCTGCACCGGAAAGCCCTCGGCTTGACACAAACGGAATTAGGCGAAAAGCTGGGGGTAAAAACCAATGCTGTAAGCAAATGGGAGTGCGGCCGGGTCGACGATATACCAACATCTAAGATAAAAGCAATGGCAAAGCTGTTTGACGTGCAGCCTTCATATCTGATAGACGAAAAACAGCCCGCCCCCACGAATGAGGACGAGCTGAACGCAGAAGATAAAAAGCTGCTCATGATGATCCACAATCTGACGCCGGAGAACCGGGAGCGGATCGTTGCGATAATAGAAGCTCTTGCAGGGCTTGAATAGCAAGCGCCTGCTTTTCCGGGGACAGGGAACGCAATGCCAACAGGATTTCAAGGTCTGTCATGGGATGCTCCTTTCTATTTGAAACCCCGGCCCGCCGAAGCGGGACCGGGGAAAGGGGAGTGGGCCTATGAGAACGATAGACCCATTTAGCAAGAAAGTCCAATTCAAATGGCGGATTTCTCTTGCAAAAAACTTGCAAGGAGGGGAAACGGTGAATTTTTCGGAAAAAGCACGGGCAATGCGCATGAAAAGCCCGCTGACCCTGCGGGAAATTGGTGAGCAGTGCAATGTATCGGAAAGCATGGTATCCCGCTACATTTCCGGCACGGTGAAGCCGCCGGACGATGTAGCCGAAAAGATTCTGGAGGTGCTGCGGAACAGCGAGCAAGCCGACGATAAAGGCATTTACGCCGCGCACATCGACGATCTGCGGCGGCTGATCCGCCAGCAGCAGAGGGAGAAGCGGGTCCTGTTCGGGATTCTCACGTTCCTTTTGATTTTTCTGCTGATGCTCTATCTGGACGCTACTCACGGGGGCTGGGGTGCGATCCGGTACATAGAATAAAAGCCGCCTAATGCAAGCACCTTCAGCGGTATGAATTGGAGGTATAAAGTTGGAATATTGGAGTGAGAAATGTCCTTACTGCGGAGCAAAAACGAGAAAATCCAGCATAGATAATGAAAAAACATTCGACACGCCGTTGGTAACGTGTCGGGCATGTGGGAAAACGTACATTCACCCGGACCGTATCGAAATAGGAATGTTGTCCACCTATGGCCGGAAGCGGTTTGCCAGAAAAATGATGTTTAGTATGGCCTGGAGGTCTGCGTTTTTTGGGTTGCTTGGGTTTGCTGTTGCGGAAGGCATCGCAAATCTTGGGCAAGACATATCGACGGCGATTGGCGTTGCTGTTTTTCTGCTTCTATTGCTCCTTTCCATCAGGGTTATCAAAAACACAATGGAAACAGAATTGAAAGAATCCGAGAAGCGATTAGCTGTTCCTGGGTACAGGGAACTATTAGAAAAGGCAGGCTACAAGCCACACTGGTAAATAAAAGCCGCCTGAGTGCTGGAACACTCAGACGGCAAACCCACCAATCGCAATCACGACAAAGCCAAAGGAGGATCAATCACAGTATAGCATGATCCTCTTGGCGATGCAACAGGAGGAAAGGAAAAAATGGCGAAGAAAAGTAAATATGGCGTCCGCAAGGACGGCCTGCACGAGGCGATCCGCACCATCAACGGCAAGAGGGTAGCCTTTCGGGGCAAGACAGACCGAGAAATCGACCGTAAAATCCTGGAATACCAGATGGAGGCGGAGAAGGGCCGGAATTTCCCGGTGATTGCGGATGAATGGGAGAGGGAACACGAGAACGAGATCTCCGAATCATCCCGGCGGGTATACAGCTACGCCGTGAAGCGTCTGAAAGAGGCGTTTCCGGGTAGGGCGTCGGAGATCGAGCCGGTAGACGTGCGAAACTACATCAAGCGTTTTGAGGCCCAGGGACGCAGCGCAAACAGCGTCGGTATTGAGCTGGCCGTCTGCCGGATGATCTTTGCCCATGCCGTTATTAAGGGCGATATTCGGATCAGTCCGGCGGCGGAGATCAAGAAGAGCCGGGGCCTGCCCTGCAAAAAGCGGGAGGCGCTGACAGAAGAGCAGGAGGAGGCCGTGAAAGCGGCGGGGCTGACAAAGGCGGCCCGCTGGTGGCTGTTTGGCTATCTGCTGTTATACACCGGATGCCGCCGAGGTGAGGCACTGGCGTTGATGTATCGAGACATTGACCGCAAAACCGGCGTGATCCACATCGACAAGAAGGTCAACTACGCCACCGGCAAGCCGGTTTTGGAAAACCATCTGAAATCCGAAAACGGTCTGCGGGACATTCCCCTGCTGCCCCCTTTGGCGGCGGCGTTGCCGAAAAACCGGATCGGGCTGCTGTTTCCGGGGGATGATGGGGGTTATATGCGGCCCCATGAGATCACGCGGGAGTGGCGGCACTACTGCCGGGACGTGGGCCTGAATGAGATCCAGCAGGGCGAAAACGGCGAAACGGTGGAGACCTTCCCCATCACGCCGCACTGCTTCCGGCATAGCTTTGCGACGATCTGTTATGAGGCGGGGCTTGATCCCAGACAGGCGGCTGGGCTGCTGGGCGATACGCCGGAGGTGGTGGAGGCGGTTTACACCCATCTGCGGCAGGACCGGAGACAGACCGCAGCGGAGAAGCTGACGGCGTATTTCGAAGCTGTAAAGTAAAAACACTTTCGTGTGAACTTTTCGGCGAAAAGACGGCTCCCAACTGTGAAGTTACTGTGAAGTTCGGAACGCAAAAAGGCGCAAACAAGCACAAGCATTTGCAACACAAAAATAGCGCTGGAAGCGTTGCGGGGCAAGGGATGCATTGATTTTCAAGAAAAAATAGAAAATGGCGAAAATTTAAAACTTTTGTAAGGCTATACTGTGAACGTACTGTGAAGCATGGCGAAAACGGCGTAAAAAATCAGCGGCTCGGATGGCTCCGGGCCGCTGTTCTTTTTCGGTTAAAGTTCGATCTCTTCCGCACCACCGTTGCGGCGGTTGACAGCATCGACGATCCACACATAGCAGGCAGCCGGGTCCGGTTCTCCGCCCTCCCATCCGTCAGCAATCGGGTCACCCCCGGCGCGTAGTGCGTCCAGCGTTTCACAGATCAACGCCCGGTCTTGGTCTGCCAGGTAATAAACACAGGCCCCAAAATCATCCAGCACCGCCAGGTGCAGGCAGCCCGCATTATCTTCAAAGCACTTGTAAGTATATTTCATGATCCTTCGTCCTTTCTCCGGCGGGGGCCGGTCTGTAAGTTGATGGTAACATGGGCCGCGTTGATTGTCAACGCTCCCAGCTGCGTTTGTCGGTGTCCTGCATGGTCTCAATGCCGGGGCGCTGGTGCTTCAGTTCCGCGAACCGGGCGAAAGCTGCGCGGCGCTCCTTGCCGGTGAAGTGCTCATGCAGCACGGTTTCCGTGGTGCCGTCTTCATAAGTGCGGACGATCTGCACATGGTACAGAACCGGACTATCACGCCAACGGCGCTCCCGGATCAGCTCCAGCCGGTCACGGTATGCGGCAGTCGCAAGGGCGGCGTATCGCTCCGCCAGGGCTGCGCGGTACTCGGTCAGCTGGTCGATCAGCTCGTTACACCGGGCAATCATCCGGGCGGCGCTGTCATCGTGGGCCTTGATGCGGTCGGCGGTCAGGACGTCAGGCCGCAGCAGATAGGCGGTCAGCCGTATTTCCGCTTCCCGGCTGGGGTTGCCGTAGCGCTGGAATAGGTCAAGATAGCTCATATATGGGTCCCTTCTGCCCTCGTTACCTCCGGGGCGGGCGGTTGTGGTTAAGGTGTTTTAGTGCTGTGCGTCATAGGCGGAGAGCGCGCTTACAAGTCCGGCCTCCCACCGTTTTTCATTCTCTTCGGAGGTCTTGCTCATATCGTTTTCAAAGCCACAACAAGCCTTGTAAAGTGGGCACCGCTCGCAATGGGTAAATGCGTATTTATCGCAGAACTCGGCGCAGATACGGCGCTCAATCTCGTATGTGTAATTCATGCGGTGACCTCCTCGCAGCTGGTAACGGTCCAATAGGCGATCCCGTCGGGGCTGTGCTCGTCGCTCCCCCAACCGATTACCGTTCCGGCGGGGATGGGGGAGAACGCTAAAAGGGCTTCATGCCGGGAAGTGCGTGTATTTTCGAGGCGGATTAAATATTTCATGTTCGATTCTCCTTTCAGTGGGTGGCGTGGAGGATCTGCCAGAGATCCCCCACAACGGAAACGGTCAGACCCATTTCAGCGGCGGCACGGCGGGCGGCGTCCTCGGTGCGGTATGCTTTTCCGTTGGTGGGGTTCGTGCCGGTCTCGGTGACGGCTTTCACGGTGTAGCGGGTGCGCTTGCCGGTGCCGATGGTCTCGATTGCGTAGATCATAGCAATGCTCCTTTCAGGTGGTGGCGCGCCCCGGTCAAGCCGGGAGCGCGTCGGAATTGGTGGAACGGGCAAAGGTGGTGCTGCCGTATTTGCTGCGGATCTCTGCCATGGTCTTTGTGCCCTTGTGCCAGCGCTGGCCTTCCTCGGCGAAATGCCAGGACCAGAGCTTTTTCGTGCTGCTCCACCGGCACCCGGCAGCCTTCAGGGCTTCCTTGTGTTCCTTGGTGTTGCCGCCGATCCAGAGCCAGCGACCGCACAACTCAATTTCGAGGCCGTCCAGCTTCAGCAGGGCCGCGATGATGGCGATGAAATCACCGGCGCTCTCGGTGGTGGCGTAGGTCTTGCCGGTGGGGTCCTCGGCGGCCTGCTCATTCTGGCTGCGTTTCAGGACCTCAAACCGGGCGGAATACTCGGCGTTGATGGCCTGCATGGTGGCGGTGTCTCCGCCCATGTCGGGGTGGTTCTGCATGGCGGCGGTTTTGTAAGCCTTCTTCAGCTCGTCGAGGTTCTTGCAGTTGATGAAGTAAGTAGTCATTTTGTAATCCTTTCCGGCCTGGTGGCCTGTGGCGTTGTCGTGTTTGCTGTTGTTGCCTGAATTATAAGGCGGACTGATACGAGCTGTCAAGGGGGTTTTTGCAAATTCGTGCAGGTTTGGCAGGTTCGCACAGTATCAGGCGGACTTTTTTGTGCATGTTGTCAGGCTGACTTATACGCGCCTATGCGATATAATAAAACGCAAAAGGGGGTGTAACTATTGGAGCACAAGACATTGAGGACCAGCGACGCCCAGCGCCGCGCCTCTCTCAAATGGGAGCACGCGAACAACGAGAAAATCACGGTCAAGCTGAGGACCGGCAGCGACCCCAGCAAGGCCCAGATCAGAGCGGCAGCAGCCGCCGCAGGCCAGAGCGTCAACGCCTGGATCATTGAGGCCATCCGGGACAAGCTGTGAGGAGCGGACATAGCGTCGAGGGATAACACCCCCGGCGCTTTTCTCTTTGTATGCGGGGCGGCAGCAGCGGCAGCGGGGGCAGGGAGAGAGAGGGAAGGAGAGGGGGACTATAGGGGGAGAGAATAGGAGAGTGAGAGATGGGGGCGTATTCCCCCTACCCCAGAGAGATAAATATATATTTCTTACAGGGGGGTGTTATATATATACTCTACCGAGAGAGTAGCGAAAGAAGGAGAGCCAGCGAATAAAAAACGCGAGAGAACGAGAGAAAATGGGAGCAAAACAGAGCATTTGCGAGGTATTCGGAGCTATTCGCAGATAGTCCGGTGATCCGGTCAGAGGTCAGCGGCTCCAATTCGGTGGGGCAATTACCCTTTCCCGGTGAGATTTAAGGGGCTATTAAATATTTCCGTTGGGGCTGCTGGGCTTCGGCTGTTGCTGTGTCGATTCTGTGTATTTCCCTCGCCCGGTCGGGTGCAATTCCTGTTGGCTGCTCCGGCTGGGGGCTGATTCCATCAGGACGGGCCGAGGCTTCACCGGCTGGGGGTCAGGGGGCCAGAGGTAGAGACCAGAGAGCAGGGGGTTAGGGGGGTAGCGGAAAAACAGGGGGTGTCTCTCGCGCAGGGTATAGGGCTGATATGCACACATCCCCTCTCCCCCTCCAAGAACTTACAGTGCAGCTGCGGGAAGCTATGCCGGAGTTCCCTCTGGGGGGTGGCGGAAAAAGGGGGCGGGGGATTTTATGTAGAACATTACGAAAATAACTGAAACCCATTGCGTCCACTTGACGAAATATGCTTGAATGAAGTTAGCGGGATAGAACCCGCCTGCCTCCTATGTCAGACGCCAGTTTTCACCTTCAGTTCCTTTCCTGTTGCCCGGTGGGTCCGAACAGCCCACCGGAGCATGGTTTCGTAGCTCAGCTGGAAGAGCGAGCGGTTGTTAACCGCTGGGTCGCAGGTTCGATCCCTGCCGGGACCGCCAAAATACCGGGTCGCACCCGGCTGTGAAAGTCAGCCGCAGGAAACGCGATAGACCAACCTGACGCCTCGGAAACAGCAACGAGTGCAAGTCGCTCAGGAGCGCGACGCGCGAGCCACGACGCAACGGGACTTTGAGAGCCTGATAAATCGGGGCGCAGGACCCTCCGCACCTCTCGACGATGTGGCCCAGGAGGGACATTTGCAGACGTAGCTCAGTTGGGAGAGCACCGCGCCAGGAGGTATGCGCTGGTTCAAGTCCAGTTGTCTGCACCAGAATTTTTTGTGAGAGGGGGCCGGGGCATGGCTTATCAGAAGAAAAATCCCACTGCGGAAGAGCGCAAGGCGCACATGGACAACATGAACAAGAAAGCCGCCGCGGCCCACAGGAAACAGACGATCGAGAGGATCAAGGCGTTCCTGAAGCAGTCCGAGGAATACTTTGACGTGCAGGACCGGCTGGAGCAGGCATACAGCGAGGCGGGCCTTGCCAATGCGATGCGATGGACGGTTCAGCGGCTTCAGGGGTATTACGACTACAACGATGGCCGAGAGGCCGAGGTGGTCGAATCGCAGGTGGAAGCCTTTGAAGCGGGCAATGAGGAGATCGACGATCCCCGCTGCGTCATGAGCTACTACGTGCGGCTGGCCTACCAGCGGATTCAAGAGCAGATCGACACCAGCCCCATCTACCAGGAAAAGGGCATGGTGACGCGAGGCATTTTTCTGAACAAGCAGAAGCGTCTGGGCGGCTATCAGGACAAGCAGGAGACCCGCCAGGACATCAGCGTGAACGTGACCTTCGGGGATGGCGTAGACGCAAGCGACTTCAAGTGAGGAGGCGGCGAGGTGAACGGCCTGATTTTGGTTTTATCTCTGATCTGCGGCGCGGCCAGCATAGGCGCTGCCGTATGCGCGGTGCTGATTTTGCGGCTGCTGCGGGAGATCAAAGCCCCCTCCCCCACCGAACCGGAAAAGCCGGAGGCGGAGGAGCCTACGGACCGGCAGAAAAGCGTGGAGCAGGGCATTGACAACCTGATGACCTACGACCTGAACACCATGAAAGCCAGCCTGAAGGGGCGGGAGGTGTGATATGGCGGTTACGGTACAGCAGATTTTCGACATCGCCATCCACCTGATGGATTCCCAGAATGAATCCACCGGTTCCACAGACACGGCGGACACCAAGGAGTACAAGCTGCGGACCGTTTCTCTGCTGAACAGCGTTTTAGACCGGGCGTTTCCGTACAGCGACAACTACCGGGACGCATTGGAAGCGGCGGGCGGCAAGCGGCCTATCTGCCCCAAGGTGACGGAGATGGCGGACGAGGTGGCGCTGGATGAGCGGATCTGCACCGGGGCGCTGCCCTACGGGCTGGCGGGTCTGCTGCTGCTGGAGGAGGATCCCAGCCGGGCCAACTTCCTGTGGCAGACGTTTCTGGAACAGCTGGAGCTGTGCCGTCAGAGCCTGCCCAGCGTGATTGGTGACGTGGAAAACCTCTACGGCGGCATTGAACACGGGGAGTTTGGAGCATGGTGGTAGATGGGACGTGGGTCTACCGTTGCCCTATCTGCGGGAAAGCGCTTCAGCACATCGAACCGGGCAGTGTGATCTACAACACGCCGATTTACTGCCGAAGATGCAAGGTGAGCCACTACCCCACCATTTTTGAGGGGCGGGAGCTGGATACAGACGTCCCCTTCCCCATCACACATGTACAGACGGAGGAATGACAATGAAAACCTACATCGGCACGAAAATCGTTGAGGCGGCCCCTGCTATTCGCATGGGTGGGAAGGTCTATGACGCGAACGAGCTCATCCCCAGAAGCATGGAGCTTGTGGAAGAGGGTTACAAGGTTCGCTACCAGGATGGTTACGAGAGCTTTAGCCCCAAGGACGTGTTTGAACGGTTCTATCTGGAGCTGACAGTGAACCCGGAGCTGAGAACGAAAAAGCCTTCCATCAGCCAGAAAATGGTGGATGACTTCATCGTAGCCAAGGAGGTATCGACCCTCGGTGACAAGGTGACGGTTGTCCGGGCCACTCTCCGCAACGGCTTTGAGCTGGTGGAAAGCAGTGCTTGTGTCAGCCCTGAGAACTACGATGAGAAGCTGGGCGCGAAAATCTGCATGGAAAAGATCGAGGAAAAGGTGTGGTTTCTTCTCGGTTTTTTGCTCCAGACCGGCGTGAACGGTCTGCTGTGATGGAGACACGGCACAAAACCAACACCGTGTAATAATTCTTTCGCAAACTGAATAAAAACGAGAGCCCAACGAGGCCATGAGAACGGCGAAAGCCGTTTCTTGTGGTCTCGTTTTTTTGTTTTGTCAGCAAAGCCAGACCAGGCTTTGAAAATACAAAGATCCGGCCAGACCAGGCCGGGGAAAGAGGCCAATATGGACGAAAACATGAACCAGATCCCCGAACAGGAGCCCGAAACTACGGACGCCTTTCTGGATGGCTGGGACGGTGAAGCAGAAGCAGCGGCAGACCAGCCGGAAGTGGACGCAGAGCCGGTGGAGACTGGCAGGGAAACGCTTGCCGAGGACCCCAGTGAGAGCGCAGAGACGCCGGAAGAGGGCACTGAGCCTCCCGCAGATGCGGAACAGGCAGCCCAGACGCAGCAGACCGAGGCAGAGACCGTGGACGCACGGCCCCAGACATGGGAACTGCGGCACATGGGCGAGGTGCGGCAGGCAAACGAAGCGGAAATGGTGGCACTGGCCCAGAAGGGCATGGACTATGACCGCATCCGCAGCCAGTATGACGAGTTTAAGCCTGTGATGGAGATGATCAACCGCTTTGCAAACCAGCAGGGGTTGAACACCAAGGACTACATTTCCATGCTCCGGGCGCAGGCAAAGCAGGCCGAGGGCCTGAGTGAAGCGGACGCGCGGCGCTCCGTGGAGCTTGAGGACCGGGAGGCCGTTGTGGCCGCCGCAGAAGCAGAGCGGCAGGCCCAGCAGGACGCCACGGCGCAGGCCCAGCGGGCCGAAGCCGAGGCGGCAAGCCGCCGACAGGCGGACATTCAGGAATTTCAACAGACATTCCCCGAGGCAGCAAAGGACCCCAACAGCATCCCGCCCCAAGTCTGGGCAGACGTGCGGAACGGCTCTTCTCTGGTAGCCGCCTACGCCCGATACGCCGTGCAGCAGGCACGGCAGGACGCGGCAGCCGCCAAGCGGGAGACCACTTCCGTGTTGCAGAACCAGCGGAACGCGGAACGCTCCACCGGCAGCATGCAGAGCGCCGGTGATGGGCTGAAGTCTAAGGACCCGTTCCTGGAGGGCTGGGGGGACTAAGCCTTTGCATCGCCGGGGATACCGACGAAAGAGAGGTTTTAAACCATGGCTATCAATTACGCCGTTAAATACGCAACCAAGATCGCGGAGGCTTTCTCTAAGCCTTCTATCACCGACGACGATGCCGGTAAGGCATACACCTGGACCGGCCCCAACAGCAAGACCATTGTCGTTGGCAGCGTGGACACCGTGCCGGAGACCGAGTACGCCAACACCGGCGACAACCGATTCGGCACCACCTACGACCTGGGCGACACCCAGCAGGAGATGACCTGCGAGCAGAAGCCCGCTTTCTCCTTCACCATCGACGCGGTGGATCAGACGGATCAGGCCATTGAGAAGTCCGCTTCCCGCGCCCTGCGGCGTCAGCTGGAGCAGCGGACCACCCCCAACATGGACCGCCACCGCATCAAGAAGTGGGTGATGGGCGCTAATATCCAGCGTCAGGAGACGACCGCCCCCACCAAGAGCACCATCGGCGGCCTGATTATCGACCTGAACGCCGATATGACCAACGCCCTGGTGCCCATGGAGAACCGCACCCTGTACATTGCCACCAGCTATTACAAGCTGCTGAAGCAGGATCCCGCCTGGCTGGGCACCGAGAGCCTTGCCAAGGAGGCCCTGACCAGAGGCGTGGTGGGCCAGTACGACGGCTGCCGGGTGAAGAACATCCCCGACCGCTATATGCCCGCCGGTGTGTACTTCTTCATCAAGTGGAAGGGCAGCACCGTGGACCCCGTGAAGCTGGCGCAGTACGACATTCTGCCCAAGGTGAAGGGCTATTCCGGCCCCGTGGTGCAGGGCGTGACCTACTATGACAGCTTCGTGCTGGGCGCCAAGGGCGACGGCGTTGCCGTTTGCGGCAATGCTGCCATTCTGGCGGCTCCCACGATGTCTATCACCGGCCATGCCGTCAGCATCACCGCCGTGTCCGGCGTGGTGTTCAAGTACACCACCGACGGCACCAACCCCCGGTACTCCAACACCGCCCAGATCTACACCGCTGCTGTGACCCTGACCAAAGGCCAGACCATGCGGGCCATCGGCACTAAGGACGGCTGCGTGGGCATCGAGGGCACCAAGGATTACGAGTGATCTCATGGGAGGGGGCTTCGGCCCCTTCCCCCATATATGGACGGAGCGGGTGCATGAACCCGGCCCGTCCACCAGATATAAGGAGCGATTATGCCTCGATATAAACAGACAGCAGGCGGGACGGTACAGGTGGATTTGGGGACGCTGAACCCCAAGCAGAAGCAGTTCTGCCAGTCCAGGAGCCGGTACACGGCTTACGGAGGCGCCAGAGGCGGCGGCAAGACACACGTTCTGCTGCGGAAGGCGGCAGGCGGCGCGCTCACCTACCCCGGCATTAAGATCCTGATCGTGCGCCGGGAATACCCGGAATTGGAGCAGAACATCATCCTGCCCATGCAAAAGCTGATCCCGCCGGAGGTGGGCAGCTACAACGGCAGTATGCGGATGATGTTCTTCTGCAACGGCAGCATCATCAAGTTCGGCCACTACGGCGCGGGAGACGATCAGGAGTATCAGGGCCTTGAGTTTGACTGGATCTTCATGGAGGAGGCCACGCAATTCTCGGAATCCCAGTTCCGCACACTGGGCGCTTGCTTGCGCGGTGCGACCAAGTTTCCCCGGCGGATGTACCTGACCTGCAACCCCGGTGGTATCGGCCACCTATGGGTAAAGCGGCTATTCGTGGACCGGGAATACCGGGAGGGAGAAAAGGCCAAGGATTACACCTTTATCCCCGCCACGGTGGACGATAACCCCCAGCTTTTGGAGGCATCCCCGGAGTACAAGCAAATGCTGGACCTGCTGCCGGAGGATGTACGGCGGGCGTGGCGTTACGGCGACTGGAACGCCATGGCAGGCACGTTCTTCCCGGAGTTCCGCAAAGAAACTCATGTGATCGCGCCTTTTGTACGGGTGCCCCGGGAGTGGAAGAAATACCGGGCGTTCGACTACGGCCTTGATATGTTCGCCTGTCTTTGGGTGGCGGTGGACTTTGAGGGGCGGGCCTATGTGTACCGGGAGGTACAGCAAAGCGGATTGATCGTCAGCGAGGCGGCAAAGCTGGCAAATGCCCTGACCCCGCCGGAGGAGCACATTGAGTTCACCATTGCCCCGCCGGATATGTGGAACCGGCAGAAGGACAGCGGGCGGAGCATGGCAGAGATCTTCGCGCAGTACGGGTTAGGGCTGCTGAAGGCCAGCAACAACCGCGTTCAGGGCTGGATGGCCGTCAAGGAGCTGCTGAAGCCCATGAAAAGCGACACGGACCGGCCCGGACTGCTGGTGACGGAAAACTGCGTGGGTCTGATCCGCAACCTGCCCTCCATCCAGCATGACGAGAAAAACCCATCGGACTGCGCCACGGAGCCCCACGAGATCACCCATATCTGCGACGCTGCCCGGTATTTCTGCGTTACCCGCGTACTGGGTGCCCAGAAAACCGTGGAAAAGATCGTGGACGATTTTGACGAGGGCGAGGCCTACGATGACGTGATGACGGGCGGGGAAATGACCGCCGGTTATCTATCCTACGGATAAAGGAGGCCCGGACGATGGCTCAAATCACATCCAGCAACGATATCCAGGTGTTGAAGATCCGCCAGTTTTTGGGTCTGAACGAGAACCCGGACGGGGATACCAAAATCAAGAACGGCGAAATGAGCAAGATGCGGAACTTCCGTGTGACGCGGGAGAAGCACTTGCAGCTGCGCCCCGGCACCAAGACGGTCCTGAACCTGAAAACGGCATGGGACGCATGGTGCGCGGAGAGCGGCCATACGGCCCCCACAGCAAACCCGGTTTTCTCCGGCGCGTGGGAGGGCGTGGTAGACAGCAAACAGCGGACCCTTGCCGCCTTCGGCGGGCTGATCTTCTCTCTGGACCCGGCGGCGGCAACTACTAGGGTTGTGGGCCAGTGCACGCAGGCCCAGACTTCGTTCTTCGGCTTTTCCAACAAGGTTTACCTACTGAACGGCCATGAATACATGAGCTGGGACGGCAAGGACGACAGCAGCTTTACGGCGGTAGAGGGCTATATCCCTACGGTGATGAACGCCACCACGCCTGCGGGCGGTGGGTTTCTGCTGGAAAACGTGAACCGGCTGACGGGCAAGCGAAAGGTGCTGTATTCCCCCGACGGCAAGGAGACGGTTTTCCACATCCCGGAAAAGACGGTGGATGAGATCATCTCCGTAAAGATCGGGGACACGGCGCAGACCTACACCTCTGACCTGACGGCACGGACCTTCACCATTACCCCCGCCCCCGCTGCCGGAACCAACACACTGGAGCTGATCTACCGCAGCGGCAACGGAGAACGGGCACAGGTAACGGGAATGCGCTTCTCCGAGCTTTATAACGGCCAGACGGACAGCCGTGTGTTTCTCTACGGAGACGGCACCAACAAGACCATCTACTCCGGTATTGATTCCGCCACCGGCAAGCCTTCGGCGGAATACTTCCCGGATCTGTACGAGGCGGAGGTTGGCGAGGCCAACACGCCTATCACCGGCATGGTGCGCCATTACGCACGGCTGGTGGTATTCAAGCAGGACGCCACCTACTCCATGAGCTATTCCACGCTGGTAACGGCTACGGACGTCACCACGGCGGCGTTCTATGTAACCCCTGTCAACCGGCAGTTCGGCAATAAGGCGCCGGGACAGGTGGACATTCTGGAGAACAACCCCCTGACGCTGGACGATCAGGCGGTGTATCGGTGGCGGAGCGTATCCACCAGCGGAAATATCACCTTTGACGAGCGGAACGCGGAACGGATCAGCAACCGGGTGGAGGTGACGCTGAAAGGCTTTGACATGGCAGAGACCCGGACCTTCAACCGAAAGTCGGCGCAGGAATACTGGTGGATGTACGGAGACAAGGCGCTGATCCTAAACTACGGCGCGGACGCATGGTATCTCTACACCGGATTGAGCTTCCGGGCCATGGTGGAGGTGGGGCTGGAAACCTACGGCTTCCGGCCTGACGGCGGCGTGGTGCATCTTTCCCGGCAGTACCGGAACGATGATGGAAAGGATATTGACGCCTACGCCGCCACCGGCTCCATGGACTTTGACCGGGACTGGGTGCTGAAATACAGCCCGCTTATTTTCGTGGCGATCCAGCCGGAGAGCAACGCGCGGGTGCACGTAACGGTGGAGACCAACCGCCGCAGCGACTACCCGGAGAAAATCGTGTCATCCGGACTGACCACCTTTGCCCATGCGGACTTCGCCCACTGGTCTTTCGGCACCAACCGGAAGCCGCAGGTGCGGCGGGTGAAAATGAAGGTGAAGAAAGCCACCTTCTACAAGCTGGTATTCAAGAGCAAATCGGCATCGTCTACCGCAACAGTGCTGGAGACGGACGTGCAGCTCCGCTATACCGGAAATGTGAAATAAAGGGGTGAACCCATGAGCAAACAGACGATGACCCCGGAGCGGGTCGGTAAGGAATACAACGCGGGCATCAGCTTCAACAGCGGTATTGACCTCTATGACTGCGTGGAGACCAATGAAAACTTCTTCATAGGTAAGCAGTGGGAGGGCGTGCAGAGCAACGGCCTCCCTACCCCCGTATTTAACTTTTTGAAGCGGGTGGCTTTGTTCTCCGTGGCGAATATCTCCACGGACAACTTGAAACTGTGGGCGCGGGCCATGTCCTCCAGCGGGGAGCGGAACACGCAGACATTGGAGCTGGTAGCCGACATTCTCAACGATCAGTTCGCGTCCATCTCTGAGCACAACAGCCTCGGCGGGCGCATCCGGGAGTACACCCGCAATGCCGCCGTGGACGGTGACGGCTGTATGTATACCTACTGGGACGATACGGCGGAGACCGGACAGGCCAGCAAGGGGGCCATCCGCACGGAGGTTCTGATGAACACGCAGGTTTTGTTCGGCAACCCCAACAACCGGGACGTGCAGAGCCAGCCCTACATCATTCTGGAACGGCGGATGCTGCTGAGTGAGGCCCGGAAGCGGGCCAAGCGGTACGGCAATGACCCGGACGAAATCCAGCCGGACAACAAGGACTGCGGCAACAACTACATGGATTCCATGAGCGGCAGCGGGAACAAGGTGACGGTGCTGCTCCGGCTGTGGAAGGATGACGAGACCGGCACCGTCCACGCCTATGAGTGTACCCGGCAGGCGGAGATCCGGGGCGATCTGGACCTTGGCATCAAGCTGTATCCCCTGACGTGGATGAACTGGGACTATGTGCAGGACTGCTATCACGGACAGGCCATGATTACCGGTCTGCTGCCCAACCAGATTTTTGTAAACAAGCTGTTTGCCATGTCCATGATCTCGCTGATGACGCTGGCCTATCCGAAGGTGGTATACGATTCCACCAAGGTAGCCAAGTGGACGAACAAGATCGGCGGGGCCATTCCGGTAAACGGCAGTGTAGAGGGCGTGGCGAAGATCATTGACCCCGCCAGCATCTCCCCCCAGATTAGCCAGTTTATCGACATTGCCATCAGCTACACGCAGAAGTTCCTCGGCGCGTCGGATGTGGCGCTGGGCGATACCCGACCGGACAACACCTCCGCCATTATCGCCTTGCAGCGGGCGGCGGCAACGCCCATGGAGCTGACGAAACAGAACCTTTTACAGAGCATTGAGGATCTGGGACGCATCTACATGGAGTTCATGGGCGAATACTACGGAGAACGGTATGTGGAAATCTCCAACCCCTATGACAACAGCAAATTGGTGGTTCCCTTTGACTTCTCCATCCTGAAGGAGATCCCATTTACCATCGGACTAGACGCGGGCGCGGCTTCCTACTGGAGCGAGATTGCCGCCATGCAGACCTTGGACAATCTGCTGATGCAGGGCAAGATTTCCACGGTGGAGTATCTGAAACGGCTGCCCGCCGGACAGATCACCGACAAGGAGGCGCTGATCCAAGCCCTCCAGCAGCAGGAACGTGCCATGATGGGTGGTCAGCCGGGAGCAGCGGGCGAACAGCCTGTTACCGAAGAGGAAGCCGTCCCCATTCGGGGCGGGGCCGGATACGGCCAGTTGCAGCGGAAGATCAACGAGACCGGCGAAGTGCCGAAAACGGAGGTAGGTGCTTAAATGGAAAAACGATTGACAGCGGATCTGAACGTGGTAGCCAACTCCAATCTGGAAATTGAACTGCTGGACGGCGATCTGAACATCATTCAGAAATTGGATGATGAGCCGAACGACGTGGGCGGTCTGACCAGTGCGGAACTGAAAGCCAAGTTTGACGAATCCGGCAACATCATCAAGAAGTATATCAACGAGACCCTGATCCCGGCGGTGCTGACGGATGACGCCACGGAGGAAAGCCGCAAGCAGGCAGAAGCGGCGCGCGTCGCAGCAGAGCAGGGGCGCGTGACCGCCGAGGAAGGCCGGGTATCTGCGGAAGCAGCACGGGCAGCCGCAGAGCAAGCCCGGTCCGAGGCCGAATCCTCCCGCGTGTCCGCCGAAAACGCGAGAGAGGCGGCGGAGACGGCCAGAGCCGACGAAACAGCCGGTATCGTAGCCCGGGCAACGGCACAGGCCAACGCGGCGGCGGGCAGCGCGTCCCAAGCCGCAGGCAGCGAGCAGAGCGCCAAGGATGCGGCTGGTACGGCAACCGGCGCGGCAAGCTCCGCCAGTCAGTCAGCGGCGGCGGCATCCGGCTCCGCGTCTCAGGCCAGCGCGGCAGCGGCAGCGGCGGCGCAGAGTGCGGCAAACGGAGAGACCGCCAATAAGAACGCCCAAAGCTGGGCGGTGGGCGGAACCGGGACCCGCCCCGGTGAGGACACGAACAACGCCAAGTATTGGGCAGAGCATGCGGAGGCAGTTGCAGGCGGTGACTTTGCTACCAAATCGGAGGCACAGGGCTATGTAACGGCGCATAACGAGAACGTTGAAGCACACCACGATCTCCGAGTTGCGGTAGCCGGTTCCGTCCGCTATGATGCGGCCCAGACCCTCACCGACGAGCAGAAGGCGCAGGCGCAAACCAATATTGGTGTGGATGCAATCAGCACAAAAAATATAGGGAGCGTGTTTAAAAGCCTAAACGCATCGGAATTGCAGGCATACCTCGATTCCCTCCCCCGTCTGCTGACTGAGAACCATGTTATCACACTCAACGGAACGTGTTCGCAGGACGTTTATATGAAAGGCTTCTACGGCTGCGGCAGTCTCACGCTCCGCGCCAACAGCGTGGGCGATTGCGTGTTTACAAAAGCTATTTCCATAGAAAATTGCAGCGTACCGGTAAATATGGAAAAACTGAAATGGATGCTTGGCGATGGGGCGACGAGCAACACATATTGCATCAGTTGTAATAACAGCAGCATGGGAGTGACTGAATGCTCTTTTAACGGGTATGCCGCAGCATCTAACAGGGGGAATGGCGTGAGTACATTGTATAGTTCATCTATGGTGCTGATAAATTGCGCTTTCCACAATTTGGATATTGCGGTTCATACCTATTTAGGGGGATATATCAATGTCATCGGCAAAAATCCAGAAAGCGATTACAGCGGTAACGGCGTCGGAATCTATCTCTATCAAGGTGGACTGGTACTGCTGGGAAACAGCGTTCCAGATACGTTAGGCGGGACATATAACGAAAAAAACGGAGTAAGCGCTATTATTAAGGACGGGAAGTTTGTCTGAGGTGATACATGGAATACTGTGTATGTTGTGGGGCGATCATCCCGGAAGGCCGTCAAGTGTGCCCAATTTGTGAGCGACAATGGCCTGAATTTTGACTGCACGAAACCAAGTCGGATTTATTTAATTTAAAACGGTTGCACAAGCAACCGAAAATTTGAAAGGGGTATACATTATGGAAAAGAAGTTTGCTGAGATCATCAACGAGGGCTGCAAGAGCCACAAGACCATCTCGGCCATCAATGCCGAGCTGAAGGCGGCGGGGGCCAATTTCCACCTGAACCCGTTCGGCGCACCTGTGGATGGCTGGACCGAGGCTGAGATGGCCGAGGGCTTTGTCCATGCGGAGGATGACCGGAAGGATAACCTGTACGGAATCGCCAGCGACGGCAAGCCCATCCGCTTTTCCCACAAGGCACCGGGCGGTGGGGTATACAGCACCGCCATTCCCGTGATGGATCGGGACGAAAGCCGTGCCGGTACTGTCATCACCGTGGGCCACTGGAAGCTGGGCTATGACAGCCGGGGCTACTGCTACAGCCGGATGAACCTGGGAAAATGAATGTGCGGGTTACACCGAAAGGAGGGACACCATGAACGCTTTACACATCAAAAACACGGTGCTGGCGGTGCTGGCCGCGGCCGGCTCCGCCGTCGCTCAGGCGCTGGGAGGCTGGGACGTGGCGCTCAAAGTTCTGATCTGCTTCATG
>QWCN01001925.1_pt1 | contig 40194 bp, 24 predicted proteins | sample 1972711 | NCBI WGS metagenome assembly QWCN01 (sample SAMN09866707, study PRJNA288562) | Human gut metagenome isolate term1_stool, whole genome shotgun sequencing... | isolation source: gut | host: Homo sapiens | place: USA: California
ATACAGAAAAATGACAATAAAAATGACATATGAAGTGATTATACTGGGGCATCTTCATATGCCATTGTATTTTATAGGGACATTTACTGAATATCCCTAAATGAAGGGGCTGTTCAAAGTCGGATAGCCCCTTTCGCTATAGTTTATTTCGGTAAAAAGTCACAATCCTTTTAACTGTGCTTCGATTGCGGCAATTTTAACCTCTGCATCGGCTTGTTTTTTACGTTCATTGGCTACTACCTGTTCGGGAGCACCGTTGACGAATTTTTCATTACTGAGTTTTTTCATCACTGAAGTCAGAAAACCACGGGTATAGTTTAATTCTTCTTCCAGTTTGGCTTTTACTTCGGCTGTGTTTACTTCACCTTGTGCCGGAATAAAATATTCGACGGTATCGACGATAAAACTCCAGGCTCCTTTGACCGGTTCGTTAACCAATCCGATCTGACCGATATTTCCCATTTTACGGATGATACTATCGAAGGAAGCCGGATAACGTTCGTTCTTTTTTACCTTCAGCTCCAGGACATCTTTGAAAGCGATATTATTTTGTTTCCGGATATTTCTTATACCTACGATGATATTTTTTACCGCTTCAAAGCGTAACAGATAACTCTCGTCATAACTTGTCGCCTTCGGGAGTCGTGAAATCATGATACTTTCACCGTCTTGCCGTTCGCGTAAGGTTTGCCAGATCTCTTCTGTTATAAATGGCATAAACGGATGCAGTAATTGCAACAGTTGCTCGAAGACATTCAGCGTCTCCTCATACGTTTTCCGATCGATAGGCTGGCCGTACGCTGGTTTGATCATTTCCAGTAACCAGGATGAAAATTCGTCCCGGAACGTGGTGTATACCGTCATCAGTGCTTCGGAGATCCGGTATTGGTCGAATTGGGTATTCAACGTTTCGTTTACTTTTCCCAACAAGTGGTTGAACCATTCCAACGCCAAACGGGAATGGGCCGGTTGGTCGATGGAGGCTACCTCCCAGGATTTTACCAACTTGAACGCATTCCACATCTTGGTAGTGAAATTACGGCCTTGTTCGGGCAGACTTTCATCGAACAGTAAATCACCTCCTGCCGGAGCACATAATAACATCCCTACCCGTACCCCATCTGCTCCGTATTTGTCGATCAAATCCAACGGATCAGGAGAATTTCCCAGGGATTTAGACATCTTACGGCCTAATTTATCCCGTACGATACCGGTGAAATATACATTTTTGAACGGCATTTTCCCTTCGTATTCATAACCGGCCATGATCATACGAGCCACCCAGAAGAAAATGATGTCCGGGCCGGTCACCAGATCGTTCGTGGGATAGTAATAATTGATTTCCGGATTTCCGGGATGGTTGATTCCGTCGAATAAGGAAATAGGCCATAACCAGGAAGAAAACCAAGTGTCGAGGCAATCTTCATCTTGTCGTAGATCTGCAATGGTCAGATTCGAATTATGACTTTTCTCCCGGGCTAAGCGTAAAGCTTCCTCTTCGTTATAAGCGACGACATACCCGCCTTCAGGCAGATACCAGGCCGGAATCCGGTGGCCCCACCAAAGTTGACGGCTGATACACCAGTCTTTGATGTTTTCCATCCAGTGTCTGTAGGTATTTTTGAACTTAGAAGGGAAGAAACGGATATCGTCGTTCATTACCGGCGATAAAGCGATCTCTGCCAGATGTTCCATTTTCAGGAACCATTGCATAGATAGTTTCGGCTCGATGGGCACATTGGTCCGTTCCGAAAAACCGACATTATTGGTGTAAGGTTCCACTTTCTCCAATAACCCTGCTGCTTGCAGATCTTTTTCTATCTGCTCCCGTACGTCGAAACGGTCCATGCCGACATAAATTCCGGCCTGCTCGCTGATCGTACCGTTGTCATTGAAAATATCGATAGAAGGCAAATGATATTTTTCACCTAACATATAGTCGTTGACGTCATGAGCTGGAGTTACTTTTAAACAGCCTGTACCGAATTCAATATCGACATATTCGTCTTCGATAACCGGTATCGTGCGCCCGACCAAAGGAACGATCACCTTTTTTCCCCGTAAATGCTGGTTTTTAGGGTCTTTGGGATTGATACACATAGCAGTGTCTCCCATGATGGTCTCCGGACGGGTGGTCGCTACCAGGGCATAACCGTCTTCTCCTTCTATTTTATAACGGAGATAGTATAATTTACTATGCTCTTCTTTGTAAACCACTTCCTCGTCGGAAAGAGCGGTCAGTGCTTTCGGATCCCAGTTGACCATACGTACTCCCCGGTAAATCAGTCCCTTGTTGTAAAGGTCGACAAAAACTTTCAGTACACTTTCACTTCGTTCTTTATCCATGGTAAAAGCAGTACGGTCCCAGTCACAGGAAGCTCCCAGGCGTTTCAATTGCTTGAGGATGATTCCGCCGTGTGTATGCGTCCAATCCCAGGCGTGTTTTAAAAATTCATCCCGGGTCAGATCGGTTTTTTTTATTCCTTCACTTTGAAGCTTGCCTACTACTTTGGCTTCTGTGGCTATCGAAGCGTGGTCCGTGCCAGGCACCCAGCAAGCATTTTGCCCTAACAGACGGGCCCGGCGTACCAAAGCATCCTGTATTGTATTGTTCAGCATGTGCCCCATGTGTAGAACTCCGGTGACGTTAGGAGGAGGGATGACGATGCAGTAAGGTTCTCTGCTGTTATCTACTTCCGAATGGAATAGTTTATGATCCATCCAGTACTTGTACCATTTCTCTTCGCTTGCTTTCGGATTGTAATTTGTAGCAATCATGCCTGAAATTTTAGATTTAAAATGATAATAAAAAGGCTGCATTTGCAGCCTTTTCTTATTCTTCTGATTTTTTGATTCGTCTTCCTTTTTTCTTTTGAGCTTCCATCGCTGATTCGAGATCTGCTTTTTGCATGCTGCCGTCATAGTCACAGATATATTTGTCGATCAGGATTCGTCCGCAATACTCACACACGATGATTTTTTTCCGGGAGCGGATATCCAATTGCCGCTGTGGCGGAATTTTATTGAAACAACCTCCACAAGCATCCCGGTCGACGGTGACGACTGCCAGGCCGTTGCGGGCATTGTCACGGATCTTCCGGTAGGCTGTCAACAAACGCTCTTCGATATTCTGAGATAATTCCTCGGATTTTTGGGTCAATGCTTCTTCATCTTTGTGGGTTTCAGCGATGATGTCGTCCAGTTCCGCTTTCTTCGCTTCTAAATCTGCTTTCTTTTCTGTATATTGTTTGTTGGAAATTTCCAGATTTACCTCTTTTTCGGCTTTCAGTTTTTGAGCTTCCCGGATTCTTTTTTGCTGTAATTCGATTTCCAGTTTCTGAAATTCGACTTCTTTGGTCAGGGCATCGTATTCCCGATTGTTACGGACATTATCCAATTGCTCTGAATATTTTTTTATCAGCTCTTCCGACTTGGTGATTTCCTGTTTTTTGTTTGTTACACTTTTGTCAGCTTCACTGATTTCATTTTTCAAATTTTCAAGACGGGTTTCCAGACCGGCGATTTCGTCTTCCAAGTCCTGAACTTCAAGAGGCAATTCCCCTCTTAATGTCTTGATTTTATCGATCTCGGTATCAATGCGTTGTAGCTCGTAAAGATGCTGCAATTTTTCTTCGACAGAAAGTTCTTGCAGTTTTTCGTTGTTTGTTGCCATATTTATAAAGTAACTCTAATTTATTTTTGAACCATCAGAGGAAGAAACACCCTATTATAAATAATGTATGGGATTTGTTTCGACCTTCGAAAACTGAATTGCAAAGTTAGATATTTTTTTTGTAACTAACTCATAAAAAATCTCTTTTGTGAACTGTTCGCTTTCATAATGCCCGATGTCTGTCAGGATCAACCGATTTTCTGCCTGGAAGAAATCGTGGTATTTGTAGTCTCCGGTGATATATATATCGGCTCCCTGAGCTATTGCGGCCGAAGTGAGGAAGGCACCGGAACCGCCGCAGACGGCTACTTTCCGGATCTGAGATTTACAGATTGCAGTGTGACGGACGACTTTACAACGGAAAGTCTTTTTTACCTGTTGCAGGAAAGGCAGACTATCGGCTGGCTCGGCGAGTTCGCCGATGATTCCGAAACCCGTTACAGGATTGGTATTATCCAGGTTAACGATGTTCCATACCGGTTCTTCATAAGGATGTACCTTCAGTAAAGTCTCTATGCTTTTGGAGAGGAGGTATTCAGGGACCGTAATTTCGGTTTTTATCTCTTCCTCCCGGTGAAGGGTCCCGATCACTCCGACATAGGGATGACTGCCTGCCTCGGCGTGAAAGGTGCCTTCTCCTTTCTGGTTGAATGAACAGTGACTGTAATTACCGATGTGGCCTCCGCCTACTCCTAATACGGCTTGTCTTACTTCTTCTGCCTTTGAAACAGGCGTGTAGAAGCACAGGCTGAATAATTTACCGCCCGGTTGCAGGATTTTCCGGTTTTGTAATCCCAGTTTGTCGGCCATTCTGCCGCTGACACCGTGTAATACGGCATCCAGATTGGTATGTGCGGAGTAGATATTGAGGTTGTGCCGAATGGCTTTGATGAGGCAACGTTTTACATAGCTGTCCGGACGCAGATTTTTTAATCCCTGTAAAGTGAGCGGATGGTGGGAGATGAGCAGATCATGTCCTCCCTGTACGGCTTCGTCGATTACTTCTTCGGTAATATCCGTGCTTAACAGAACCGAATGTATTTCGGCTTCCGGATTGCCACAGATGAGTCCGGCATTATCGTAACTTTCCTGTAAACTCAAAGGAGCGAAGTCCTCTAAAATAGAGAGGATGTCTCTGACATATAGGGGCCGTTGCTGGTTTTGCATGTCTGTACTTGGGACTGTAAGTCCTGATTATTGTAATTGGTCTTTAATCTGAAGTAATTCTTCCTTGATTGCTTTCAGGCGTTTTACCACTTCGAAGTTGGTTTCGGTTTCCGCTTTGTTTTCCCGTAATTTCATCTGAGCACCTTTGAGTGTCATGCCTTTTTCTTTGACCAGATGATAGATCAGGTGAAAATTGTCGATATCTGCCTTGGTAAACTGGCGGTTGCCTTTTTTGTTTTTATGTGGTTTGATGACGTCGAATTCTTTTTCCCAAAAACGAATCAGTGAGGTATTCACTCCGAACATATCGGCGACTTCACCGATTGAGTAGTATACTTTTAATGGTTGTTTCTCCTGTTCCATAATCTGAGGTATAAAGTTGCCGCTTAATCCATGGTTTGCCCGTTATTGTTTGCTTCTGTTACGAGTTTATCATATTCATCGGCTGTTAAATCGTTGAAATAATAGTTAATCGGATCGACAGGAATGCCGTTTTTCTTTACTTCATAATGAATATGAGGCCCGGTAGACATCCCTGTATTACCCATATATCCGATGATATCGCCACGTTTGACTTTTTGGCCTGCTTTAACATTGTAAGCGCTCATATGAGCGTAAAGGGTTTGATAATTGAAGCCGTGGTCGATCAATACGCATTTTCCATAACCTTGATGAATTTCTGCATATACGACTTTTCCGTTTCCCGTTGCATAGATCGGCGTACCGACGGCTCCGGAAAAATCCATCCCGGCATGGAGTTTTACCGTTTTATAAATCGGGTGCATCCGATAGCCGTAGGAGGAAGAAAAACGGGTACTCGGATCTTTAAGTGATACGGGTAAGATGGCCGGTATCGATGCCAGCATTTCGATCTTATTTTTCGCCAATGTTTCTATTTCATCGTACGATTTACTTTGGATATAAAGCGCTTTCGATAATTCATCCAGTTTTTTGCTGGTATTGATGATCAATTCGGCATTGTCCATGTCTTTCAAGGACTCATACCGGTTTACTCCTCCCGAACCTGCCCGGCGGATAGAAGCGTCGATCGGTTCGGACTCGAATATCACCCGATAGATATTGTCATCCCGGGTTTCCAGATTTTTCAATACCTCGTCCATACGCTCCAATTCGTTGTTCAGAATATGATATTGAGCCAGTATTTCTTCTTTTTCTCTTTTCAGCGCCTTTTCTTTCGGAGAATCGACGATAGCGGAAACAATCAAAAAGATGACCAGGGCCAGGGATAAACTGGAAAAGAATTTTACGACCAGCGACCATAGTTTCTTTTTTACGGAGACATGTATTCTATCATAAGACAGTGTTTCGGGATTAAAACGATAACCTGTTTTCGCCATTTTTTATTATAAAATTGATAATTTTCGATGCAAAGTTAAAGAAATAATCTAATTTTGCAATTCTATTTTGCGTCGATACGGGAGAGACAGTCTTGGGCAGGTTCAGGACGTGGAAACACAATCCCGTTTTTTTATTGTACTTCTGAGTACAAAAAACGATAGTTACAACTTGTTCATTAAAAAGATATGAAATCAGCAGAGATCAGACAAAAGTTTCTGGATTTTTTTGAAAGTAAGGGACATACTATCGTCCCTTCGGCACCCATGGTGATTAAGGACGATCCTACGTTGATGTTTACAAACGCAGGAATGAATCAGTTCAAAGATATTATTCTTGGGAATATCAATCCCAAACACCGGCGTGTCGCGGACTCGCAGAAATGTCTCCGGGTTTCCGGAAAACACAACGACCTGGAAGAGGTAGGACACGATACATATCATCATACGATGTTCGAGATGCTGGGGAACTGGTCGTTCGGTGATTATTTCAAAGAAGATGCGATTGCTTTTGCCTGGGAATTCCTGACCGGAGTAATGGGGCTGGATAAAAACCGGTTGTACGCTACTGTCTTTGAAGGAAGCAAAGAGGACGGACTGGAAGGAGATGCAGAGGCACGTAAAATTTGGATGAATTATTTGTCCGAGGATCGAATCCTCTTCGGGAATAAAAAAGATAATTTTTGGGAAATGGGGGATATGGGACCTTGTGGGCCTTGTTCTGAAATCCATATCGACCTCCGGCCCGAGGAGGAGAGAAAATTGAAATCCGGTCGTGAACTGGTGAATCAGGATAATCCACTGGTGATCGAAATCTGGAACCTTGTATTTATGCAATACAACCGGAAAGCGGACGGAAGTCTGGAAAATTTGCCCAATCATCATGTGGATACAGGAATGGGATTCGAACGGCTTTGTATGGCTGTGCAAGGAAAAACTTCTAATTATGATACGGATGTTTTTACTCCAATCATCGATGAAATATCCCGGCTTAGCGGTTTGAAGTATGGGGTGTCACACGATGCCGATGTGGCTATGCGGGTGATTGCAGACCATTTGCGTACTATTTCTTTCTCTATTACAGACGGGCAATTGCCTTCGAATGTGAAAGCAGGTTATGTGATCCGCCGGATCTTGCGGAGAGCGGTGAGATATGCTTATACTTACCTGGATCAGAAGGAAGCTTTCATGTACCGGTTGGTGCCTGTTTTGATAGAAGTGATGGGAAAACATTATCCGGAATTGGTCGCTCAGCAAGAATTGATTGAAAAAGTGATACGGGAAGAAGAAAATGCCTTCCTGAGGACATTGGATAAAGGTATCAAATTGCTGGATCGGATTATCGAGAAAACTAAAGCAGAAGATTTTCTGACGATTCCCGGTAATGTTGCTTTTGAATTATACGATACTTATGGATTCCCACTCGATTTGACCGAATTGATCTTGCGGGAGAAAGGGTTGGTGGTTAACCGCCGGGAATTCAAAGCTGAAATGGAAGCCCAAAAAGAGCGTTCCCGTTCAGCATCTTCTGTAGATACGGACGATTGGATCGAATTGATCGACGACGATGTTCAGGAGTTCGTAGGATATGATTATACCGAGGTGGAGGTAAAAATCACCCGTTATCGGAAAGTAGTTACCAAGAACAAGACCTTCTATCACCTGGTATTCAATATTACTCCTTTCTATGGAGAGGGAGGAGGACAGGTAGGTGATAGCGGAGTACTGATCGGAGAGAAAGAGACTATCCGGATTATCGATACTAAGAAAGAAAATGGACTGACCATTCATTTGGCGGAGAAGATGCCGGAGGATGTAACCCAGACTTTCATCGCGAAAGTGGATGAACATAAGCGGGTGCTGACCGCTAATAATCACTCGGCTACTCACCTGCTGGATTATGCTTTGCGGAAAGTGTTAGGAAAGCATGTCGAACAGAAAGGTTCTTATGTGAGTGACGAGCATTTACGGTTCGATTTTTCACATTTCCAGAAAGTGACCGATGAAGAACTGGCCGAGGTTGCTGCCATTGTAAACCGGTTGATCCGTATGAATATTCCTTTGGAAGAACATCGCAGTGTCCCTATGGCTAAAGCACAAGCTATGGGAGCTTTAGCGATTTTCGGGGAAAAATATGGCGATCTGGTCCGGGTGATCAAGTATGGGGAATCTGTCGAACTGTGTGGAGGTACACACGTTCCGGCTACCGGACAAATTGGTTTTTTCAAGATTCTGTCTGAGAGTTCGGTTTCTGCCGGTGTGCGTCGTATCGAAGCGATCACAGCCGATAAAGCGGAAGAGTACATCAATAATTCCTTTGCTATCATCCGGGAAATGGAGAAAATGTTCAAATCCAATAAAAATTTGATGGAATGCGTAAAGAATGTTTTGGAAGAGAACGAAGGATTAAAAAAGGAAACTGAAAAATTTGCTAAAGAAAGCTTACGTTTATTGAAAGAACGGTTGAAAAACGAGAAAAAGGTATACCGGGATATCAATCTGATTATTACGAATTTGTCTATCCCCGCAGCTCAAGCGAAAGATATCGCTTTTCAACTGAAAGGGGAATATGAAAAAGTGATTTTCATTGCGGGAGGTGTAAATGCCGGGAAGCCTCACCTGACCGTGATGATCAGTAATAGTATAGCAGAAGACTACGGGTTGAATGCCGGTCAGATCGTGCGTGAAGCTGCTCAGGAAATAAAAGGTGGCGGAGGCGGACAACCTTTCTTCGCAACTGCGGGAGGGGCCTATCCGGAAGGAATAGAAAAAGCCATCGAAAAAGCAGAAAAATTAGTGATGCATAAAATTAATGTAGATTAGTTTCAATATTTTTCCAGATAAGTGAATGTTTTAATATTTTTTTATACATTTGCTTTGCTTATTGAGCAACCAATTTGAATATTAAGAATAAATTTGAAAGTGATTATGAAAAGAACATTGAAAACTGTTGCTACCGTTGCGTTAGCCGGGTTTGTTGTTGCTTCTTGTTCATCTCTGAATAAGATGAAAAGATTAGAAAAGAACATTGCTTATAAGGTAACTCCTGAAATGCTGGAAGCTAAAGGTGGCCAAGTAGACCTTAAAATCGATGCTACTATTCCTGCTAAATATTTTAACAAGAAAGTAACTTTGGTTGCTACTCCGGTTTTAAAATTCCAAAATGGTGGAGAAAAAGCTTATGAACCTAAAACTTTCCAGGGCGAAAAAGTGCAGGGAAACAACGAGGTTGTACCTTATGCTACCGAAAAGACTGTCAATTATAGTGGAACCGTTCCTTTTGAAGAAGGAATGAGAGTTTCCGGCTTGTATGTGAAATTTCAGGGATCTAAAGGTAAAAAATCTGCTGATTACGAATCCCGTAAAATTGCTGATGGTGTGATTGCTACCGCTACTATGGTGAATAATGCTCCGGCTATCGCTATCGGTGCGGATCAGTTCGAAAGAATCACCAAGGAAGAACAGGAAGCTGCTATCTATTATTTGATCAATTCTGCTCAGATCCGTACCAAAGAAATGAGTTCAAAAGAAATCAAGGCAATGGAAAAATTCATCAAAGATGCGAAAGCTGCAGAAGATATGGAATTGAAAAATATCCAGATTCAGTCTTATGCTTCTCCTGATGGTCCGATGTCTTTTAACGAGAATTTGGCTAACAACCGGGAAGGTGCTGCTGACAAGTTCGTTAAAAACAACATGAAGAAAAATAAAGTAGAAGAATACAAAGACTTGGATTTCTTCAAAAAATATGTTGTGGCTGAAGACTGGGAAGGTTTCAAAAAAGCGATGGAAGAATCTAATATCCGCGACAAAGAATTGATCTTGCGTGTACTGGCTATGTATTCAGATCCTGAAGTAAGAGAAAGAGAAATCAAAAATATTTCTTCTGCTTATTCTGTAGTGGCTGAACAAATCCTGCCGAAACTGAGACGTTCTAAATTTGTTGTAAATGCAGAACGCATCGGTAAATCGGATGAAGAAATCCGTAACCTGGCAAAATCTAATCCTTCTGCTCTGAATGTTGAAGAATTACTGTATGCAGCTACGCTGTTCGATAATAATGGAGATAAATTAGCTATCTACGAAGCTGCTATGAGACAATTCCCGAACGATTGGAGAGGTTTCAATGACGCAGGTATGATTCTGTTCGAAACGGGTAAAGTTGCTCAGGCTAAAGCTGACTTCGAAAAAGCGAATGCTCTGTCTGCAAACAATAAAACGATTAAGAACAACTTAGGTGCTGTTGAATTGATCAACGGTAACGTAAAAGAAGCTGAAGTACTGTTCGGTGCTGCTACCGGTGCTGGCAACGAAGTAAACTACAACAAAGGTATCGTGGCTATCATGAAAGGTGACTATAAAGCTGCTGTAGACTATTTCGGAAAATGCAACTGTGTCAATGCTGCTTTAGCTAATATCCTGGCAGGTAACAATAACGAAGCTGCTAAAAAACTGAATGAAGGTAAAGATGATTCTGCTTTGGCTTCTTACCTGAAAGCTGTTATCGCTGCCCGTAACAACGATAATAGTGCAGTGCTTTCTAACTTGAAAACTGCTTGTAGCAAAGATGCTTCTATGAAGAAATTAGCTGCTACTGATATGGAATTCGCTAAATTGTTTGACAATGCTGATTTCCAAGCTATTGTAAAATAAGTTGAATGCCATAGTTCAATATAAAGAGGGTGTCCAAAAAGTATTTGGCACCCTCGATTTATTCGTATCCCTATTGGAGACTGAAATCAAATATCCGATTCTACAAGGGGGTATTTTGCCTATTTTTCCCGATTGTTGTTTTATATTTGCTAATCAGAGTAATATGGCTTATTATGGCTGATAATTGGCTGAAAAATAATGAAAGAAATAATTGTTTTAATATTGGTGCTGGTTTCTTTGTTTTCATGTTCGAAAAGTGACGTTGTACAAGTCAGTGGACGGATTGAGAACGGAGATTCTATTGTCAGTATTTTGGTAGACGACAGCATTTATACTTTGTCCTTGGATCAGCAAGGTTTTTTTTCAGGTAAGATCGATATGGTAAAAGGTGGATATGCCACGATGTTACATAATGCCCTGAATCTTTATCTGAGTCCGGGAGAGGATCTGGAAATCTATGTGAATGCAAAAAATTTCTCAGGGTCTTTGTATTTTCGGGGGAGTTTGGGTGGGATCAATAGCTACCTGAAAGAACAGGAGATTGCAGTCTTTTTCGATAAAGACTATTACGCGCTGAACGAAGAAGAGTTCGTGCAGAAGATGAGGGCACTTATCGATGAAAAGGTGAAATTGCTGGAAGCGAAAAATTTTGACGATTCTTTTACAGAATTGGAAAAACAACGAATCGGATATTCCATTGCTGTAAGAGCGTCGTTGTATCCCTCTTTCCGGAGGAATATGTATCCGGACGAAGACTATCGTCCGGGGAGTGTTTTTTCCGATTTCTTATCCTCTTTCTCGATTAATAATGAAAGGCTGATCGGAGCAAAAGATTACCGTGATTTCTTGTTGAATTATGTTTATATACAAGGAAGTCGCGGTGCTCAGGGATGGGAGAATTATTCCAACGGGATTGCCGATTATATACTGGCTACCGTAAATAGTCCGACGATTAAGAGTTTCTTACTGACTCAGCTCGTTTATAATTATATCTGTGAAAATAACGGAATTGAGGGAGCTGATTATTTGTTGTCCGTTTTTCATCAGGAATGTACGGATCCGAATAAAATCGCTTATATCGACGGTATGGTAGAATTATGGGAAAAGATTCTACCGGGACACGATGCTCCTGATTTTGCCCTTCGGGATACCGAGGGGAAAACAGTGACTTTAGAAGCTTTCCGGGGATCCTATTTGTATATCATGGTATGGGCGACTTGGTGTGTACCTTGTAAAAGCGAATTGCCTTATTTGAATTTATTACAAAAGAAATATGCCGGTAAAAATATTCAATTTTTGACTGTCGCGGTGGGAAGAAACGCTGACGAGCAGAATACCTGGCTAAATTTTCTGCATCAGAATCCCTATGCTGGAAATCATACCTTTAGTGGGGCCGCAGATAAATTTGCAGAAGATTATATGATTATCAGTGTGCCGAGATTTATCCTGATCGGACCCGATGGGAAAATTTTAAATTCGAATGCCCCCAGACCTTCGGGACAGATTTTGCAATTATTTGAAACATTGGAGCTTTAAGGGTACACGCTTTTTAACTTTTGCAACCGAAACAAATTCTTAAGTTTTCTTGGTTCATTTGGTTTTTTTATATCTTTGTAGAAAATTGCGCTATAAAATTTACAAAGTGAGATAAGAAAATGAAAAGGATTTGTTTATTTTTAATTGCTTTTACGCTTTTATTAGCCGGATGTAATTCTAATAAGGTAAAAGTCAGAGGGAAAGTTATTGGTTTACAGGGTACTGTAAAATTGTTGGCAGAGATGCCGGGACAACAAGGATTGGTGATCTTAGCCCAGCAAGATGTTACTGACGGTAATATCGATCTCGAAACAGAGGCATTGCAAATACCAGCTAGAGTATGGGTGGATGTGGCAGGAAAAAATACATTGGAATTTATTCTCGATAGTAAAGATCAGATATGGATTCAGGGAAAAATTAAATTCCCCGATCAAATTGAAGTGAAAGGTTCGGGCCTGGATATGGAATATGCGAAGTTGAAAAAAATGTTCAAGGAGAAATATGAAGGACCGATCGAACCGATCGACAAAGCAATCAAAAAGATCATGGAAAAACCCAAAAGATCGAAAGAAGAAGAAGTATTGTTGGGAGTTCATCAGTTGCAAAGACAACGTTATATCCGCGCTCGTGCTAAATATGTCAAGAACCTGATCGAAGTTAACCCGACGATGGAATTGTCTCTTTTCTTATTACAAGACGAACTGAAAGATAGTCTCGATTTACAGAGAGAGCTGTTCAAAAAATTGGAAATTGCCAATAAGGAAAGTAATATTTATAAGACTACTGCAGAAAAATTGCAATAAAAGTAAAGCCATGTAAATGGTTTTGTTTTCCCGTTTTTATTACTTAGTTGTTTTTAGGGGTACCTGTCCGGTACCCCCTTTTTATTTTCATATCATACAGATTTTGATTATTTTGTAATAAATACTATTTTTACGGAGATATTCCTGGAGTATGATAAAGAAGACAATTATTAAAATTCTTTTGGTTGTGATGATGGCTGCATTTACGGCAGTAGTCGTTGTGCAATGGCTGTGGATAAAATATGCTATCCGGGAACGGGAAACGAAATTTACTTCGCAGGTATACGATGTATTGAACCGGGTGGTCAACCGGATCGATGAATTCAATTACCTGAGATACAAACAGGAAATGAATGAACAGATCGGGGAGATTAAAAACTACAATGACCTGATCGCTTCCCAGCAAGGGGGAACCTCCTCTGAATGGTATTCCAACAATTTGTTTAATATTCTGAATAACGATATCAATCGGTTGAAAGGAGAGCGTTCCTATTTGTTTTCGGTTGTCCCGTATGCCCGTTCCGGAATCGGGAAGAAAATAGATCAGGAATTTATCGAGCAAACGATCCGGTCGATGGAGTTACCTCAGCGGGATAGTACGGCGCGGGCTGCCAGACTGGCACAGTTCAGTCAGCAGATGCAAGAATTTCTGATACGTTTGCTTCATGAAAAAGATCCGGAAAATGTATCTGCCGAACAACGTCTGGCTCATATTGATATCGATAATTTATTATTGTATGGTTTCCGGACTTATAATATTCATTTGCCTTTCACTTATGAGATTATGACTAAACAGGGACTGCTGAACAGGGTAAAAGGTGGGGCTCCTAAGAATTTTTATTATGTGGAACTGTTTCAACAGGATTTAGTCAAAAAAGGATATTATCTGGGGGTGAGCTTTGAGTCGGTGCAGCCGGTCTTACTGGAAAATATGGGGTGGCTGTTTTTAGCTTCCGGATTCTGTATTTTCGGGTTGATGTTCGTATTTATTATTACGATCGTTATCATTATGCGTCAACAGAAATTATCGGTCATCAAGAACGATTTTATCAATAATATGACGCACGAATTCAAGACCCCGATAGCGACGATATCTCTGGCTACTTCTGCTATTATGAAAGATAAGGTATTGAACGACCGGGAACAGATCCTGAAATTCAATACCATGATTAAGAGTGAAAATGACCGGATGAATAAGTACGTCGAGCGGATCTTGCAACAAGCGAAGTTGGATCGGAGAGAATTGCAAATAAATAAGACTGAGGTAGATATCAATGAAATGGTCAGAGAAGCAGCTGAACATTTTATGCTCATTGTCCAAAATGCCGGCGGAACTTTGGAGTGCAAGTTTGAAGCCGATCATTTCATCCGTTCGGTAGATGAAGTTCATATGATGAATGCTGTATGCAATCTGATCGATAATGCCATTAAATATTCGGGCGGAAAACCGGAGATATTGGTATATACACAAGAAAAGACCGGAGCTTATCTGATCGGAGTGCAAGATCATGGTATCGGCATATCGAAAGAAGCCCAGAAGAAAGTATTCAAACGTTTTTACCGTGTCCCGAGTGGAAATTTACATAACGTGAAAGGATTCGGATTGGGGCTGAGTTATGTGAAGTCTATCGTAGAGTTGCACGGTGGAAGTGTGAAATTGACTTCCAGGAAAAATAAAGGAACTTTGGTAGAGATAGAATTTAAAAAAGAATAAAATAATTTAGATTTCAGATTTATGATTTACGAAAAGAGCTTTGAAAAGCCTTGCATTAAAAGTTGAAATCGTAAATTGTAAATCGTAAGTCAAAAATCAAAAAGTATGGCACAGAAAATATTGTTAGTGGAAGATGACCCCTGTTTTGGTTCGGTATTGAAATCTTATTTGGAATTATCCGATTATGAAGTTACTTTATGTGTGAATGGTAACGATGGTTTGGAGGCTTTCCGGAAAGATAAGTTCGACATCTGTTTACTGGATGTTATGATGCCTGAAATGGACGGTTTTACCTTAGGTAAAAAAATTCGTGAGATCGATGGAAATGTGCCCTTTGTTTATATCACGGCTAAAAGTATGAAAGAAGATATGAAACAAGGTTATGAGATCGGGGCGGATGATTATATTGTAAAGCCTTTTGATTCGGAAGTACTGATTTTGAAGATTAAAGCGATCCTTAGCCGTAGTAAACACGAAGAAGCCGAGCCTAAACCGAAATTTATCACTATCGGTGAATATGTGTTCAATACCGAATTGCGGACGATCACAAAAAATGAGGAACAAATCAAATTGACCCCGAAAGAGGCTCGTCTGCTGGAATTGCTGTATAATTATAAAGATGGCTTGTTACCCCGTGAGAAAGCATTGACCGAGATATGGGGGACCAATGATTATTTTACAGCCAGAAGTATGGATGTTTATGTGACTAAATTGAGGAAATATTTTAAAGACGATCAGAATATAAAGATAGAGAACGTTCACGGCTCCGGTTTCCGGTTGGTGATTGAAGAGTAAAAAAAGCTGAGGGTAAACCTCAGCTTTTTTTGTTACTTGGTTACGGTTATTTTTCCTGCCTCACTATAGGCCGTATATTCCGGGGCGTACATGCTTTGGAAAGTTGCGATCCCGTCCTGATAGGTGCCTGCCTGATTTACCCATACCGGGTATTCCAATACGTAGGTACCTTTGGCCAGAGAATTGAAAAAGAAATTGGTAACGGCATCTTTAGATTCTTCATAGTATACGGTACCGAATTTCCATTGATTGCCCGATAACTGCCCGATGGGTTCGAAACAGGCAGCTCTGAAATCTTTCAGGTAAAGAAAATCCATGTCTTGTTTTAAAGAAAGCGTTAGGCGGGTAATCACTTTATCTCCTGTTTTCAGTTTTTCCTTTCCGAGAGGAAGGAGTTCTTGCTTGCCATCCGACCCTATTTTTTCAATAAAGAGTTTTTTAGTGACACTGAGTATTCCTTTCTGTTGTTGTACCTGATCGAATTTTTCGAAGTATTGCAAATATAAACCGCCCCAGCTAGGAGAATCGGTCGTTTTGGTGATATCGGCATTCAGCATATCGGGTTGGATTTCGGATGCTGTATAGGTATACTTTAAATAACCTAAGGGATTGGCGGTAGTAGAGACCGGTAATGTCTGTTTCCCTAATTCGACAGTTACTTTTTCGGATTGATTCAGTCGATCTTTCCCTGTTAACAGCAGGGCATAGAGCGCGTCTACGGTAGAAGGAACGTTTCCCCAATTTTGAGTTTGTTTTTGCCGGAGTAACCATTGTTTCATCAATTCGGTCTCGGGCGTATTCCCTTCTAACTCGTAAAAAGCTTCCATCAAGGCAACGTGAGTCTGAATGGCTGAATTTCTGTAAATTTGTCTCCGGTTATTAGGCCAGTACATCCCTTGTTCATTATTCGTGACTGCATATTGGCGCAGGGATTTCAGTATGTTTTGTGCTTCTTGCTTAAAACCGTATCGGTTTAATGTAACGGCAGTTAAAGCTTTTTCATACAGAGTGAAATCGCTCCATTGCTTTTGAGCTAATGCTATAAAATATTTGTGTGCTTTCAAAGCATCTCCCAAGGGGATATCCCGATATAGACTCCTGACATAGAGATAAAGGATTTGTTCGTATCCGATTCGTTGGGGAGTTGTCTCAAAATCTTTTCGGATTTCATTATCCAGGTAACGAAGTGCTTTTATTTGCATCTCTTTCTCTTGCTCATTGAAAGCCCGTTGGCCGGTAAGATTAGCCCTGGCCATAATCGCAAGAACATTGGCAGTCATAAAACGACTCGGATACATTCCTTTGAACCAACTCCAGCCTCCTGTCGGATTTTGTAATGCTGCAAGCTTTTGGAGTATACTTTTTTGTTGGTAATCTAATCTGTTTTGGTCGAATAATTGAACCAAACTCTGTATACATTCTGTTTCCGATTGTGCTTGCATTACCCAAGGTGAAGCTTCCAGCAAAATGGATTTCAGCTCTTGGTTCTGTTCCAGTTTGGACAATAAAGTCGGGTCGTCTGCGGATAGATGCCAGCTGCGGATAACTCCGGCGATATGAGGATTGGCATGTATAATACGCTGGGTTATGCTGTTGACATAATAGGCACCTGATAAGTCGGTGATATTTTCGTTCTGAGGTTGTTGTATGGAGGGGATAGCCAAAACAGCATACCAGATCGGATTCTCGGTTAATTCGAAAGTTAGCCGATAAGGAGTGATCGTGGTGTTGGGTTGTTTTAGCGTAAAGGTATGCTTGCCGGTCTGATTCGTGTAGATCGGTAAGGTCTGAGTGATTAAAGTTTCTGTCGGCAATACGGGGAGCAAATGTTGCTCGCCATCACTGAAGTGCCCGCTTTGAGCGGATACTCTGAATCCCAGCAAATCGATATCTGCCGGTACAGTGAACTGGAAAGTTAGCGTTTGACTGCCCTGGGGGTGTGTCCGGAAAGTCTGATTTTGCTGCATGAAAACTTTTTGATTTGCCGGATCGAAAAATTCAAAGTTTACTTTGCCTTGCTGAATAGTATCCGACAGGTTACTGACGGTTACTTGCAATTCCGTCTGATCGCCGGTTCTGAGGAAACGGGGCAGATTCGGGCGTACCATCAGCGGTTTGGAAGTAACGATCGTTTCGGATAATTGCCCGGTCCGTAAGGCGGGTGTCGTGGCGAGAGCTGTGAATTTCCATTGGGTTGTCGCGTCAGGTATAGTAAAACTGATATCGACATATCCTTCCGGATCTGTTTGTAGTTGGGGATAGAAAAAGGCGGTCTCCTGGAAGTTCTCCCGGTAGTTTATTTCGGGGGTCGGCATTCCGGATGATCCGGCTTCGTCTGATGCCGCTTCTGCAAAATCACTGGCAGCCAACTTGGCTGAACCGGTCATGTAGGTATTTCCCAACGCTTTGGTTGAAAACCGATAATGGGAATGTGAAGATACATAAGTCTGTAATTCACTGAAAGAAAGAGGTGTGACAGGATAAGAAGGACGTTTAAAGATATTACTCCACAAAATAATCCGGTTCTCGAGGTTATAATGGAATGGAGCCCCCCATGAATAAGGTTCGCCAGGATTTAAGTGAGTCGGTTGAAAATTAAAATAATAAGGTGCGATTTTATCGAGGGAGGCATCGTACATCATGGCCAATAGCTCTGCTGTCACAGGTTTGCCTGCAGCATCGACAACCCGAAATTTCCAGCTTTCCGATTGTCCCGGGGTAAGGTGGTCTCTGAAAACTTTGGTCTCTACGGTTAACTTACGATCCGGTTCTGTCTTTTGGATAGGGATGATCTCCGAGAAAAACTTTTTGTCCTTTACATAGGAGATATACAACCAGATTTGTTTTCCGTATTCTTTCAGAAAAGGGATATCGATCGAAAGCACTTCGTCTGAAAGAACAGGGTAAGACCGTTTGATTAATTTATCGGAAGTATAAATATCATATCTGACATAGGCTTCTTTGACTGAAGTACCGAAAAGAATACGTGCTGTTTCACCCGGACGGCAAGTGGTCTTTTCTCTGACAATCCACTCGTAGGTCGGGAAAGGTGGTTTCTGATCCAGAGGGGAATAGAGGAAAAAGACTCGATTTGTCTTGATTTGCTTGCATTCCACTGTAAATAAATATATACCTGATGTTTGTTGGGTTAAATCCGGAAAAATAGAATCTTTTCGGAAGACGTCTAGATGACCTTCAAGGATGTTTTTTTCTACGATAGTGTCTTTGATTTCTAAATTGGTTTGTAATTGTTTGGGGGATACCAATTTTTGTATGGTGTACTTTACCGGATAAGCACTGGAGTCGTTGCCGATTTCCTCCAGTGAGATATGAAAAGCAGTACGTTGTTGTTTATTCACTTGTTCCGGGATTTGTAAAGCTGGGGTTGCTTTGCCGGAATAGATGGGAATACTCGTGCCCGCTTCCTCTGTTTCACCTTTGGTATCCGTCACTTTTACCTTTATTTCATAGAGATAGGAGTTGCGGAAAGAGGGATAGGACGGAATATCCTGGGCTTTAAAAGTAATCTCGAAATTTCCCTCGGCGTTACTTCTGGTAATACCGTGGATTGTGGTGTCTCTATGTGGAAAATAGAATATCGGCGATGATACCGAAATGGCATAATTGATTTCGGTATTAGCCATTTTTACGCCGGAAAAGCTTCCGACCTGTCCTTCCAGCCGGACGATATCACCGACAAAATAGGTTCGTGTCGGTTTGTGAAAGGTGATTTCGAATTCAGGTCGTTTGTAATCCGTAACCTCGATGGTAGTCTGACCTTTTTCGGTATAGAGGGTAAAATATCCGTTAAGGATGCGGGCCGGAATGACGAAACTTCCTGTGAAGGAACCATATCGGTTGGATGTTACTTCTTGTTGGGCGATTTCCTTGTCGTTGGCATCCTTAAAGCTGATTTTGTATTTTTGACCTTCCAGCGCATAAAGGGTATCTAGGGTTGCTTTCCAGCCGATACCTTTATAATAAACCGTTTGGCCTGGCCGGTAAATCCTTCTGTCGGTGATTAAGGTCGTATGGTTTTGAGAGGTAGGAGAGGTATACCACCGGTATATCGGGTTGATGGGACCATTAGGGTTCTCCGGATTGATTACCTGATAAGCCAGATTTTGTTTAGATAAATTTTGGGAAGAGAATGCCAGTCCCCGGGAATTGGTAAACACTGTGTCTAGTAGGGTGTAACCCGGATAGTTGGGTTTATAAAGAAGAATTTTGGCCTTGGGAATGGGTTTGCCACTCTTCGAATCGTATACGGAATAAATTTGCTGGTTCTTGCTGTTCTGAGAATTTGAAAATAAACGGGTGGCGATAACAGTTTGGGATACACTATGTTTTGTCTCCGTTGTATTTAATGAAATCTGATAGAGTCCGGCTTCGGGAAGGGGGATATGGATGGTGGTATCTTGTTCGATCAGACTGGGAGTTAAGGTGAAACGTTTTTCGTAAACTTTACGTTGGACATTGTTCTTATCCTGATTTTTCAATTGTTCGTATGCCTCGGTCGTGAGATCGATTCGGTAGATTTGTAAGGTGGCATTGTCCAGGTTCTGTGAAGTCAGTTTTAAGGCAACCTTTTCTTCCGGGTAGATTACTTCAGGGAGTTGGAGCGATAGTTTAGGAGCTTTCATTTCGCTGACGATCGAACGTAGTAAGTTGATACGTGTATATTTAGGATATAAATGTATCCCTTTTTCGCAGAAGTTGATGATCTTTTCTTTTTCTTTGATGAGTTGTTGTGGATCGGCAGATTGCCCAAATGTAAAGGAAGATAGGGCTTGTACATATTCGTTGGCTTCTTTAGCCATCACTTCGATGACAAAAGGACTGCCGATGTATTTTTGGGTCAGTTCCTGCAAAGCTTTTAGATAAAGGGAATCTCTGTCTTCGGAAGAAAGTTTTTTGGCATATTCCAGACGGTCCAGATCGGTAGCCAGGAAAGCCGGGAGATTGGCTTGTTTTTTCCGGAAGCGGAGTAATTCTTGCCATATCTGCAAAATGGTAGCCGACCGCCCTTTTAGTTCTGCGGGAATAGGAGTGGCGATAAATTCGTCGGCCGGAGCGAATAGTAAAGGAGAATCGGAAGATGGTTCTGCAAAGCCGGGAGTATTGGTTTGCAAAAGAATATTTATAGCCCGGTAACAAAGAAAGTCGTAAAGTGTAGGACGTAATGAATCCGCTGGAGTCAAAGAAGTCAGTATGGCTTTGTATGCGCTCAAAGGAGTTTCTTGTAATTTTCGGGCAGGAAGCAGAGAGGCTGCTACACATTTTTTGATTTTTTCGGCGAAAATATTACTGCTCCAGCTTGCTATATCTTCCGGAATATAATCGGTTACGGGGGTGCGTTGGTTGATCAGATAGCTGTTGTTATTGTAGTACTCTGCATAAAGCTGGGCACAATAGGAATTTATGACAGCTATACCGGCAGAATCCGTCTCCTGGGAAAGGTATTTTTCGACTTCGCTTAATATTGCCGGATAGTCCTCGTGATCGATCGCTAACGTAAAAGTAGTTTTTAAAATCAATGATTTGATCAGTAAAGGGGTATCGTTGTTTTTGATGGCTTGTCGGTATAGTGCCTCGGCGTCTTTGATGGCTTGTTGAGGATATCGATAGTAGTAGGCCGTCAAGGTGTCCTGCGGGGAGTGCTGTGCGTAAGTGGCTGAACCTATAAATAATAGTATGCCGATTAAAAGTTTACTTAGTCTCATCTGTTTCTATTTTTATGATACATACGAAATATTTATCGTCTTAGAGATGCAAAAACGAATGGAATTCCATAAAATTAAAAATAATTTGTGGTAAGAAAAGAAAAGTTTTGTCTTTTATTTTAGGATTGTTATCTTTATTGGCAATATGGAAAGTAGAAATAAGATATTGAAAAGTAAAAGATTGAAACTGATCCGGGGAGTGATGTATCTGGATGTTTTATCGATCTTGTTGAGTGTGATGATGATCGATATGCGTCATTTTACTTTTTCGTTGTATTCCGGGGTTTGTATGCGTATCCTTGTGTTGCTGGGGATTTTTATACTTCTTTTGATTGGTGAAAGAAGTTTGACACGTTATCTGCGCAAACATCGTAATGAATGAAAGAATTTCTTCGGGAATATCCCCAAAGCCTTTTTGACTGCTTTGGGGCTTTTCAGGCTGAAAGAAGCACTAAGCTTTTTTGACTTGGGGGATACTCTACTGAAGAAATCGCTGGGCTTTATTCGAAATCACCTTGTTTTAAAAATTCTGTGGCGGCATCGATGTCTTTATACATCACTCTGTCTTGCCCGTTGAAGGGGACGATGCTACGGAATTCTTTCAGGAACTCTTCCAGGTAAGGTGAGGTTTTGGTTGGCCGCTGTAAATCGATTGCCTGAGCTGCATTCATCAGTTCTATTGCTAAAATACGTTCTACGTTTTCGGCAACCTTAACCGTTTTCGTCGCTGCATTTCCTCCCATGCTGACATGGTCCTCCTGTTCGTTGGAAGAAGGAATAGAGTCTACAGAACAGGGAGTGCACAATTGTTTATTTTTGCTTACAATAGCTGCTGCTGCGTATTGAGGAATCATAAAACCGGAGTTCAGGCCCGGATTGGCTACCAGGAATTCAGGAATATTTCCCCGGTCACCTGAAATCAGCCGGTAAGTACGCCGCTCGGATATACTGCCTAACTCTGCCAAAGCAATACTCAGGAAGTCCATCACCAAAGCCAGAGGTTGACCGTGGAAGTTGCCGCCGGAAATAATCAAATCGTCTTCCATGAAAATGGTGGGATTGTCCGTTACGGAATTAATTTCCCGTTCTACAACAGAAGCGACATACATGATACTGTCTTTACTGGCTCCGTGAACTTGTGGCATACAACGGAAAGAGTAGGGATCCTGAACATGTGTTTTTTCTTTTTGCTGGAATTCGGACCCTTCCAGTAAAGTTCTGATATTGCGTGCTGTTTCGATCTGACCCGGGTGAGGACGTGCGGCCTGGATCTGAGGTAAGAAAGGATCGATTCGACCGTCGTAAGCTTCTAATGAAAGCGCTCCGATGATATCGGCATATTTGGCAATCTTGAAAGCTTTCAATAAAGCATATACGGCATGAGAACTCATAAACTGAGTACCGTTTAATAGTGCCAATCCTTCTTTAGCTCCGAGTTCGATCGGGGCCCAACCCAATTTGGCATTGATTGCTTTTGCATCGCAAATCTTGCCTTTATACCACACTTCTCCTTCGTTAATTAAAGGTAAAAATAGATTGGCCAAAGGAGCTAAGTCGCCGGAGGCTCCCAAAGAACCTAATTCACGGACTACCGGCAATACATTATGATTGAACATATCGATGATCCGTTCGACGGTCACTAACTGCACGCCGGATTTCCCCAGCGACAAAGCATGTGCTTTCAGCAATAACATCAGACGAATGATATCCTGATGAATCGGTTCTCCAAGACTACAAGCGTGTGACATCACCAGGTTGGCCTGTAATTGGCTGAGGTCTTCTTTGGAAATACTGATTTTGCATAATGAACCGAAACCTGTCGTTATGCCATATAAAGGTTTGGCAGAACTCTCGATTTTATGATCCAGGTAGGCTTTACAATCGTTGATTAATTTTTTACTATCTTCGGAAAGAGCCAGTTTGTAATTCTTACTTAAAATTTTATCGATGACCTCGAATGTAAGAGGTGCTGGAGATATATAATGTACCATGATAATTGAATGTTGAAAATTAAAAATTGAAAAATGCACACATCACATGTAGTGAAAGTTGTTTCCCGTTTTCACTGTTCTTTTTCATTTTATCATGGACATCTGGAATCGTATCCGTGACTTTTCAGGGGACGATGTTCCTTTTTATATATCTGCATAAATACCGGTTGATGAATGTTTTATTCGTCTTATCGCTTGAGTCTTTCGACTAACTCTTCCATTGTAACATTATGCTGTTCACCCGATAGCATATTTTTCAGGGAGATAATACCTTCTTGCATTTCATTTTCGCCGATCAGGGCTACGAAAGGTATCTCTTTTTTATCTGCATAAGTCATCTGTTTTTTCATTTTAGCGGCTTCCGGATAAATTTCCGCATTGATACCGGCTTCCCGCAGTTGTTTGAGAAGAGGTAAACAATATCTTTCTTCCTGCTTACCGAAATTGACGAAAAGGATCTGAGTGGTTGTCATATTATCTTTGGGAAACAGATCCAGTTGATTCATGACATCGAAAATACGGTCGGCACCGAAGGATATACCGACTCCCGACATATTTTTTAATCCGAAAATACCGGTCAGGTCATCATAACGTCCACCTCCGGTGATACTACCGATCTGGACATCTAAGGCTTTTACTTCAAAAATAGCACCGGTATAATAACTCAAACCACGGGCCAGGGTAAGGTCCAGTTTGATTTCGGTCCGGATGTCCACATCCTTCAGATAATCGAATACCATGGATAGTTCTTCGACACCTTTTAAACCGATAGGGCTATCCTGTAAAATAGTTTTGAGTTTTTCCAGCTTCTCACTATTACTTCCTTCCAGGTTCAAAATAGGTTGCAATTTGACGATTGCTTCTTCGGTGATTCCTTTTTCCCGTAATTCAGCATTAACCTTGTCCAGACCGATTTTGTCCATTTTATCGATGGCTACTGTAATATCTGTCAGCTGGTCCGGATAACCTATGATTTCTGCAATTCCTGCCAGTATTTTCCGATTATTGATTAATAAACGCACCTTGATTTTCAGACGCCGGTATACTTCGTCGACCATTTGAATCAACTCTACTTCATGCAAAAGCGAGTCACTTCCGACAACATCTACGTCACATTGATAAAATTCCCGGTAACGCCCTTTCTGAGGCCGGTCGGCCCGCCAAACCGGCTGGATTTGATAACGTTTGAAAGGAAAGGTTAATTCGCTTTGATGTTGTACGACGAATCGTGCGAAAGGGACAGTCAGGTCATAACGTAATCCTTTTTCTGAGATCTTGTTGGTGAGCTTTATACTATTCTTTTCTACTAATTCCTGATCGGGGATGTTGCCGATAAAATCTCCTGAATTTAAGATTTTGAATAATAGCTTATCTCCTTCCTCTCCGTACTTGCCCATTAAAGTGGACAGGTTTTCCATGGCTGGCGTTTCCAGCGGCATATAACCGTATAGTTTAAAAACACTCTTGATCGTATCGAATATATAATTGCGCTTCACCATGATTTCAGGTGAATAATCTCTTGTTCCCTTTGGTATAGAAGGAAGTTGTGCCATAATTGTATTTGTTGTTTTTCCTTACAAAAGTATATAAAAAGTGTGATTGAAAAATAATGGTATTGGTGATATTTTTATTTTTTTGGAAAAAAATTGTTGGGTAGAATTGTGTTTGTATTTATTTTTCGTTGTACAATTCAGGTGCATACCGTTATTGGAAAGAGCAAGAGGGACAAGGTACTTTTGATGAGAAAGGATTTGAGAAATATGTCAAACGATTGATGAAAAGTGATGTCGGCGGTAAGGAGAATATTGTGGAGGATGCCCGGATGTTTTATGCGGAAAAACAGGGAGATTGGGCTTCGTTTATAAAGATGGCTACAGAGCGTTTGGATAAAGGTGGCATGTCGGATTTTATCGTCTACAACTGGGGAATACGCTTGAATGTAGAATGCCAGGACCCGGTTTTTCGTGAAGCGATTGCGGCATTGACGGAGCGTAGAGCCAAGGAATTGTCGACATCTACAGAGCCGTCAGACATACAGATGATGAAAAGTTTTGAAAGTATTGCCGATCGTATCCGTCATCCTGAGAAGTATAAAAAACAGTCTTCGGTGGTTACGATCAGCGGTAAGGTAAATGCATTACGTCCGGGAGAGAATGTGGTTCAGGTGGTGAAACAGGAAGGACATTCCAAACAAGTGATAGATTCCTGTACTATTCAGAGTGACGGAACTTATGAAATGAAGGTGACTGTAAAGAATCCGGGTTTGTACGAGTTGGATTGTCAACGTGGACAAAAAACGGCAATATGGCTCGGTGATGAGGATGTGAGTGTGGATTTCCCTGGTTTCGGGACATCGAAATTTAAGGTTATGCGTCCAGCCTATTATGCTGTCAAGGGGGGAACCAATAATGAAGTGTTGGATGTACTGAATTGGGAGTCTATGCGTTTCATGAGAATGGTAGGTGATATCGGTAGAGTACTGTATGGATGCAAAGACTTGTCGGCGGAGACACAGCGGGAATTGAATGAAACTTTGGGAAATACTTGTCGTGCAGAATATTTTGATTGTATCAGTCATTGGGCTGATATATATGCTGACCGGGAGTCTGTGGTGGTATTGCTTTCACAATTGCAAGATGATAAATACAATGCAGTGGTGGAGCGTATAGCGAAAAAATTGACAGAAGCTTATCCGAATAGCGAGGCTGTAAGGAATTTCAATATTACGTTAGAACAGAAAAAACGGTTGTATGAAGGAATGCCCGCTCCTGAATTTTCTTTGTTGACGGCAGATGGAAAGAGTAAGTTGGGACCGTCTGATTTTCGAGGGAAAGTGCTTGTGATTGATTTTTGGGCTTCTTGGTGTGGCCCGTGTCGGGGTGAGATTCCGAATGTAAAGAAGGCTTATGAGACTTATCATGAAAAAGGCGTTGAGTTCCTGAGTGTTTCTATCGATAAAGATGAAGTAGCTTGGCGTAAAGCTTTGGAAGATGAACAAATGCCTTGGTGCCAGGTATTGGCTCCACAGGCTGGTAAAGAGGTGAAAGAACTTTATCAGTTCAGTGCTATCCCTTTTATTGTTGTAATTGACAGAGAGGGAAAGATTGTTGGTAAGAATCTGAGAGGTCAGATATTGCTGAATAAATTGGAAGAACTGACGCGATAGATAGTGCTTCCAGCGGAGAAAGTATGTTTGCAAGGGACTGTCTAACAATAAAACGTTATTCAGTCCTTTTTTTGTATCCTCCTGATAATATATATTTTTTCAGTGAGTTTTATGCTGTCTTAGTATTTCTACAATAGTAGCCTTTTTAAGGCTATTCAGCAATAAAATGTGGATTGGTGTTTATATACATGTTTACTGGGAATTATAATAAGCGGATTACTGAAACTAACTGTCGGTACGGATAATTCCCGAAAATATTTTGTTGATAATGGTTTCGTTTTTATTCCAGCCATTCCAGCCATTGCAGCAGCAGTGTGGCGGCGAGAAAATGATTACCCGTCCGTTTTTGCAAGTCTTTGCGGAGCAGGTCCAGCATGCAGGCTTTTTGTTTTTTGACGGCGCTTTCCGTAATACCTAACAGTTGGGCGATTTCGGCATTTTTAAGCCCTTGTTGGAAATGAAGTTCGAAGATCCGGCGGTATTTTTCCGGCAGGCGTTCGATGGAATCGTACAACAGGTTGAGAGTTTCCTGTTCGATGATACTGTTCAGAAATTCGGTACGGTCATCCTGTTGCGAGAGGTAATTGGATTGCGCCTGGTTTTTCCGCAGAATATCAATCGCTGCATGATGGATGCAGGAATACAGAAAAGCTTTGAGCGTGAGGACCGATTTGAAGCTTCCCCGTTGTTCATAGGCCTTGTAAACCGCATCCTGTACACAATCCTCAGCCAAAAAAGCATAATCCGGTCCCAGATGCCGGGAGGCATAGACTAGCAATTTAGCGTATAGCTCGTTGTAAAAAGTCCCGATGTTTCCGGATTTGAATTCCGAAAGCAGCTGTTCGGTTTGTGCCATAACATACGAATTTATACCACAAAAATAGTTATATTTTTAAAGATCCTTTATTATCTGTCCGGAATAAATAAAATTTCTTTTTTTACTGTCCTTTTTCCATCCTTTTACGTCTTTTAAATATAATCTTAAAATGTAAAAAAATGAAAATGAAAAAACAGACACAGTGGTGTGTTGCAATTATGCTTGCCGGAATGCCTTTCTGGAGCAGTGCTCAGCTTCTGAAAGGAAAGGCGGACGGCGGAATCCAGGAGTTGCAGGTAGGAATTTCCTTAGACGGAGACCAGGGGGCGATGGAGTATAGGCCGGTGGAGTTGAAGGAAGACGGTACGTTTGAGTTCGATACCGGTCTGGTATCACCTTTTAATGATGTTATGGTTTTTGTCGATGATAACGAAATTGTCGGTGCTCATTTGGAACAGGGAAAAACATTGGAGTTGATACTCCACAGGGAAAAAGACGGAGATTTGAAGTATACTTTCCGCGGGGATAACCGGGTGTTGTCGGAATTCTATACCCGGTTTGCACGGGCATTCGATTTTATGCGTTATATGCCGATGGATGCTCCGGAGAATGTGAGCAGTGCGGATTACCTTGCTCTGTTAGAGAAAGAGGCGGAGACGGTGAAGGCACTTTTGCCCTCTGTTACCGGTACAGAACTCAACCGTTACTATACATGTCTGACAGAAGCTACTGAGAAATCGTTGCGCATCCGTTTGTTGAGAGAGGACAAAAGCAGGGAAAAAGAGTATCGGGAGTTGCTGGCTTCTATCGATGTAAATGATGAAATTAGTATGAGGAGCGATCTGGCCGGTATGTATATACATTGTAAAATTCCGGCTGAACTGCTTGCTTATGGAAGGGATATGACTCCTTGGGCTTTGCACTATATGGATACGGTGGATTATTATGTGACGAATCCTGTCGTGAAAAAGGCTTTGGTGAGAAATTGTGCGGCTACTTATTTCCGTTTCGGTAAGGGCGGTGACTATATGAAATTTTGGGATAGGTTCCGGACCTTCGCCGGTGATTATCCGGAGATCATCCGGGATTGTGAGGAACGGATTGCGGGTATCTGCCGGACGGCCAAGGGAACTGATGCCGGTGATGCCGTTTTGCAGACTCCGGATGGGAAGACTTGTAAATTATCCGATTTTTTTGGTAAATTGACCTACATTGACGTGTGGGCTACGTGGTGCGGTCCCTGTTGTGCGGAGATTCCTCATTTGGAGAAATTGGTGGAACGTTTTAAAGACAATGATAAGATTCAGTTTATCAGTATTTCAGTAGATACCGCTCTTAAAGCATGGTTGAATAAGCTAGAGAAAGACAAACCGGCTTGGGCGCAATTCATCTTCCCGAAAGAGGAAGCCGCACGCTTCATGCAGGCATGGGGAATCAGCGGTATTCCCCGTTTTATCCTGATTGACCGCAACGGGAAAATATATGCGGCCGATGCGCCCCGTCCTTCGGATGAAGGCCTTGTAGAGATATTGGAAAAAGCGATGAACGAAGAGTAACACACAGGCGAAAGCCATAAACGACATCTTATGAATACGGTACCGGAATATACGGAAGAGATTGCCCGTTTGATTTTGCAGCGTATCTCGGGTACGATCGGCGAAGAGGAGGCCGGGTTATTGGACGCGTGGCGGAAGGCCGACCCGGCAAACGAAGAGACTTACCGGCGTTTGTTGGACAGCGCTTTCCTGGAACGGGAATGGAGGCGGATGAAGTCGGTCGATGTTGCGCGCCCCTTAGCGGATATGCAGGCAAAAATCAGAAGAGGCAATACCCGCCGTTTGGTGAATGTCTGGAAATATGCGGGCATTGCGGCTGCTGTCGTGATTGGATTTATTGTGGGGGGAGTTGTTTTCTTTAGACATGACCCGCAGCTTCCCTTGACGGTAGAAGGAACTGGGGAACGGGAAACGGCTTTGTACGCCTCGCAGATTCATCCGGGGGAAACAAAAGCCACCTTAACGACGGATGACGGGCAGGTTATCAATCTGGGGGCGGACGCAGCCGGAAACGAGAAAGCCATGAAAAAACGGCGGGAGAGGGAAAAGCCGGTGGGTGTACCGCGTCTTAACCACTTGGCCACACCGCGGGGTGGTGAGTTTGAGATAACCTTGGAGGACGGTACGAAAGTGTGGCTGAATGCCGAATCGCAATTAAGCTATCCCGATACTTTCCGCTCGGACGAACGGCGTGTAATTTTAAAGGGAGAAGCCTATTTCCGGGTGGCGCGCAACGAGGAAAAACCGTTTTATGTGGAATCGGACGGTCAGTTGGTGCGAGTATACGGTACGGAGTTCAATATCCGCACCTATGAGGAGGACGCGGCGGTCTATACCACCCTTATATCGGGAAGCGTAGCGTTGCAGGCGGCCGGAAAACTGAATGCCGAGCTGTTCCTTACGCCGGGACGACAGGCCGTATTTGACAAGAAAGAGGCTTCCGCTTTTGTTCGTACGGTAGATACGGAAGTGGTAACCGGTTGGCGAAGGGGGCTGTTTGTCTTTGAAGAGCAGAATTTGGGGCAAATCATGGCGGCTTTGGCGCGGTGGTATAATTTCGATTATGAATTTACGGATAATGTCCTTAGCGAAACGGTGTTTATGGGGAGTGTGCCCCGCTACGGAGATTTCAACGAAGTGTTGGAGATTCTGGAGAAGAGCGGTGGGGTGAAGTTCCGCATGAACGGCAAGACAGTTACGGTTTCTGCCCGCTAAATACACAATTTAATTTGAATCTAAAATATGTTGAACGTGGTAAAATTAACAAAAATCGCCTGTATGGTTGCTTTGCTGGCAGCTTGTGCAGGCAACCCCGGTGAATATGTGCTGACCGGGAAACTACAAAATTGTCATTCTTCCTATGGAGTTGTCAGAACCACTCCATCTTTTAGCGATGAAACGAAATGGGATACGGTGCAGATTGCTGCCGACGGTACTTTTTGTTATGTCCGTTCTTTTGATGAGCCGCTCTTTTCTTTCATGGTGGTGGGTGAACAGGGGTTCTTTCAATTGTTCCTGATTAACGGTACGGTCAATACGCTGGAAGCCGATCTGAGTGTCCCCGGTAATTCCCGGATGGGTGGGGATTTGGAAAATGCTTATGCTTTCCAAAAAAAGCAGCAAGCAGCCCTGGATCGAATTTCAGAAGCAGACTATACCTCGTTTGAAGAGATGCAGCAGGCGATTTCCGCTTTGCGTGATTCAGCAGAAAAGGAGTTGGCGATGATTCCCAATGAAACGTTTTGTCAGTTAAGTCGTCAGGAAAGGGAATCCATGTTTTTACTGTATCGGACGACTTATTATGACCGCTTGCGCGATCGGAATCTGCCTGCCAATGCCGACGCGGATTACAATCGGTATATGTTGGAAGATTGTGATGTCGCGACTTCTGAGAATCTGGCCAGCGGTTTGTTGTCTTATTATTTAGGTTGGTGTGGACTGTATCGGGAAGCTAATGGGAAGGGCGATCCTTTCCAATATCAAATGGATGTGGCTTGCGAGAAGATTAAAGACGTCACCTTGCGGACGAAAGCCATATTATCTATTCTGGGAGATTTTTTCGGTGGTGAGGATAAGTACGGGGAAGCCGAAGCGGTGTATGCGAAAGCGAACGGATTGTTGTCCGACAGTACGCAACGGGCTTGGCTGACGGAGAAATATACTACTTTCAGGAAATTGCGTCCCGGGGCTCCCGCCATTGATTGCGAATGGAGTGATGCGGAGGGCAAGACCTCGCGTTTGTCCGACCTCTTCGGTAAAGTGCTTTACATCGACGTGTGGGCGACCTGGTGTGGCCCTTGCTGTGCCGAAATACCTTACCTTGAGAAATTGGCGGAGCATTATAAAAACGATGCCCGGCTGGACATCGTCAGTGTCTCTGTGGATGCCAATCGGAAAGCCTGGGAAAACAAACTGGCGAAAGACAAACCGCAGTGGAAGCAATTCCTGCAAAGCGATTTCACTACCCTTTATAATATCAACGGTATTCCCCGGTTCATCTTGCTTGACAAATCTGGTAAAATCATTACGGTAGACGCTCCCCGACCTTCCGATCCGGAAATCATTTCCTGGTTGGATGAAAAGCTGAAGTAACATATTAAAAAAAGGATATGATGAAAAAAACGTTTATCATTCTGTTGACGTGGATCTCTTGTGCAGTTTGGCCGACGGTTACGCAAGGCCAATTGCTGAAAGGTTCCGTTTCGGGAAACATTGACGGAGTGACCATTGCTATTTCATTAGACGGAACCATGCTGTCTACCGAATATCGCCCGATAGCGATTTCCGGTGACGGAACCTTTGTTTTTGATGTGGACTTGGAAACTCCTTTTAATGATGTGATACTTGAATTTGGCAGCAAAGGGCAGTTGGCCGGAACATGCGGTGCGCATTTGGCGGCCGGGGAAACCCTTTCCTTGACTGTAGCGGAAACCGAAGCGGGAGGACTTTCTGTACAATTTTCCGGGAAATACAAAGACATCTCGGAATTTTATACTCACTTCCTAAGGGCTTGTGATGTCATGCAATACCTGAATGACCAACCTTATGAAACCAAACGTGCCGAGTTGACTGCCGGAGTGGAACGGGTAAAACAGCAATTGCCCTTGATTGGCGATGCCGGGCTCCGGGAATATTATACCCGTTCGTTGGAAGCAGCGGAAAAGCAGGTGATGTATATGTTGCTGCAAAATAAAGCGCGGGCGGAGAACAAGCAGCCCCGGGAATATCCGGAGTACAATGAATTGATGCGCAATACCGATATTGATGATGAGATTGGTTTGAAATACGGTTTGCACGCCAATCTGGTCTCCGCCTATATCGCTCCGGAACTTTTTAGTCCGCTCCAGAATATGACGCCGTATGCTTTACGCTTTATGGAGGTGGCGGATTCGTTGGGAGTAACCTCGCACATTGTCCGGAAAGCTTTGTGTAAGCATTGTGCCTTTTCCTATTTTACTTATGGAAAAGGTGGGGATTATGAGCAATTCTGGAGACGTTTCACCGTTTTTGCCCGGGATTATCCGGAAATCGTTGCTGAGTATGCCCCTCGGATTGAAGCTTTGGAGCGGACGCGAAAGGGCAAAGAGGCTTATGATGCGGTCATGACCGATCCGGAGGGAAAGACCATGCGGCTGTCCGAGTTTTTCGGAACATTGCTCTACATTGACGTATGGGCGACGTGGTGCGGTCCCTGTTGTGCGGAAATTCCCGAGTTGGAGAAAGTGGTGGAACATTATCAGGGAAACGATAACATCCGGTTTGTCAGTATTTCGCTTGATTCCGACCCCAAAGCCTGGAAAGCCAAATTGGAGCAGGACAAACCATCGTGGCCTCAATTTATCCTCGACCGGAAAACGGCCAAACAGTTCCAAGCGGATTGGGGAATCAACGGTATTCCCCGGTTTATCCTGATAGACAAAAACGGAAGAATTTACAACGGAGATGCTATGCGTCCTTCAAATTCGGGAATCATTCCGTTTTTGGACAAAGCAATGAATGAATAATAACACCTAATTTAAAATCGATATGTTAAAAATGAAAATGTTGCTCGGTGCGATGTTGATATTGATAGCTTCCACCGGAGCGACTGTGGCTCAAACTTTGAGTGTGAGCTATAAAAACCAATCGCTGGAAGCCGTGTTGGCGGATTTGAAACAAAAGACGAACTATAATTTTGTCTATCAAAAGCAGATTGTGCAGGGAGCAAAACCGATTACCGCTACCTTTAACAATGTGGAACTTCCTTATATTCTTGACCGTGTGTTGTACAACAACGGTTTGGATTATGAGATTGTGAAAGAAACGGTTGTCATTAAAAAAGCAGAACGGGAGACGTTCAAGAAAGTTGTCAACGGACGTGTGTCGGATGAAAACGGAGAACCGTTACCAGGGGTGAATGTCCGTATCAAGGACACCCATATCGGAGTGGCTACCGGTGTGGGCGGGGAGTTTTCGATTCCGGTGACAGGCGACCATCCGATGCTCGTATTCTCTTTTATCGGCATGCAGGATAAAGAGGTGCGGATTACCGGTGAAACCCAGAATCCCGTCCTCGTGGAAATGCGGTCGGATGTAGCGATGATGGACGAGGTGATCGTTACCGGTTACCAGAATATCAAACGGGAAAATGCAACAGGTTCTTATCAGTTGATTACGGCGAAGGATATGGACGACCGTTATACGACTGATGTGGTCAGCAATCTGGAAGGGAAGATTCCCGGCTTAGCGAGTTACAGCAATGGTAAAAACGGTTCGGGCGAAGATGCGCTTACCATTCGTGGAGTCGGTTCTTTTCAGGCCAAAACGTCACCGCTGATTGTCGTAGACGGTCTTCCGATCGAGGGTTCTATTGAAACAGTGAATCGTTATGATATCGAATCGATTACGGTATTGAAAGATGCTTCTGCAGCGGCTGTATACGGCGCACGGGCTTCCAACGGTGTCATTGTGATTACCACCAAGCGAGCCAACAGTGAAAAACTGACCGTGGATGTCAGTGCGGATGTCACCGTGAGCGAGTTACAAAGATTTGGTAATTATAAATGGGCGAGTCCGGCACAATTGCTCGAACTGGAGGAATACAATTTTGCCGATGTTCGGGATAATTATCAGGAAGCTTATTCCGGGGTGTTGGGGTATTATAATATACAGAAAGGTAGGCTTAGTCCTATCCTGTTATTGATGTTGGACCGGGAGACCGGAAAGATTACCGGAAATGAGTATCAGGCACAAATCGAGAAGTGGAAGAAAAACGACTACCGCAAGGAGTGGCAGGATCTGATGCTTCGGAACCAATTGGTACATCAGTACAATGTGGCTTTGCGCAGCAAAGGGAAATACCTTAATTCGAATATTATTCTGAATTACAAAGGCAACAACACCGGCATGGAGAAGCAGCATAACAATGCGCTGAACCTGGCGTACAAAGGGGATGTGAATTTCAAGGACAGGCTGGACATTTCTGTCGGATTGAACCTAATCCGGGAAAACAGCAAGATGCATGCTGACCGCTCGGGTTGTAAAGATATGCATGCTTTTGCTCCCTACCTGAGCATGTATGAGGAAGATGGAACGCCTGCCGACATGCGTGCTGCGGTATGGTTGGAAGAGCCCAATCTGCAGGATCCGTCTTTCGGTTTGAAATCCGAAGCTTACAACCTGCTCAATGAGATTGGTCGCAACTTTACAAATGCCAACCGTACAAACCTGCGTTCTTTTATTCATGCGGAAGTAACTATCTTGCCGGAGTTGAGTATCGGTGCGCGTTTCCAGTATGAGGATATCGCCTATAAAAGCGAAACATATTATGAAAAGGACTCCTACGATATGCGCCATCTTTACAATCTCTTTACCGTGGGTGGCGTACATTACATTCCGGATGGCGGAATGCTGGATATCCGGACCGAGAACGGCGGCTATTATACGTTCCGAACCCAGGCCAATTATGCGCCGACGTTCGGCGGGAAACATACCCTTGAAGTCAGTGCCGGTTTTGAGTTCCGGGAAACGAAAACGCGTACAACCTCATCGATGCTTTTCGGGTATGACGATCAGACACAGGTGAATTCCAATAATATGATGAATTTTGAGAAACTGTTGGAACTGAATAAAAGCGGTATATCCGATTTAGGAGAAAACTATTCCACGGTAGGTTCTTTCCCGGGGAGCGATGCATTCCGTACTTCTGAAATACTCCACCGGTTCTATTCCCTCTATGTTACCGGGAACTATACCTATGACAAACGTTACAGCGCTTCTTTTTCATGGCGTGTCGATAAGACGGACCTGTTCGGTGCCGACCCTGAATTTCGCGGACGTCCGCTGTGGTCGGCCGGCTTGAGCTGGAACCTGAACAATGAGGCTTTCCTGCAAGGCAACGAGTGGTTGGATGTGCTGAAACTGCGTGCCAGCTACGGATTGACCGGAAACATCGATTCGTCGGTTTCTTCGTTCCTGACAGCCACTTTAGATAACAGCGAACTTCTCGGTGAAATCTGCGGGACTTTGGATACGCCGCCCAACGATCAATTGCGTTGGGAGAAAACGGCATCGTGGAATGTCGGCGTGGATTTTTCTTTCTTCCGTAACCGGTTGAGCGGCTCGTTGGATTGGTATCGGAAATACAGTTCCGATTTGTTGGCCCTGACCGATCTCGACCCGACTACCGGATGGGGTGCGCTTACGATAAATAATGGAGAGGCCCTGAATACCGGAATGGAATTGATGCTTTCCGGTACCATCCTGCCTGCCGAAAGCCGTCAACAGCTTGGCATCCATGCTTCGTTGAGTTTTGCCTATAATAAAAACGAGGTAAAGAAAGTAACTCATAAAGAACCGAGCGGGTTAAGCGCTTTACAGACCCTGCATGAGGGGAATCCGATTAATTCGATTTATTCCTGGGGTTTTGCCGGCTATCAAATCGATGAAACGGGCGTTCAGCAAGTGGGGTGGAAGAAAGCGGACGGGAGTGTCCAGACTTCCAGCATAGGAGGTGGTTTGTTCCTGCCGGAAGATATTATTTTTTCCGGTTCGCTCGACCCGAAATGCATCGGCAGTTTTACACCTGAAATCACTTGGAAAGGATTCAGCCTTTCCGCGATGGTTTCCTGGTATGGCGGCCATAAAATGCGGGCCCGGGTAGAAGATTGGACGACAGGCGGAAGCCAATACGGATACAACAATTCGACGGTTCCGGCCAGTTTCCTCAACTATTGGCAAAATGACGATAAAACGGCCTACCGGGCAAACGGATATGCCGGCACATTGGCTGCCAACCAATATTACGATGAATATATGGATGCCAATGTCGTGCCTGCCGATTACCTGAAAGTGCGCAATATTGTCTTAGGGTACAATTTCCCGAAAGCCCTTTGCCAGCGGATGGGTATGAGCGGTATGCGTCTCCGCTTCCAGATGAACAACGTGGCTACCTGGGTGCGCAATAGCCTGAATGTTGACCCTGAAGCGAACAATGTATACACCGGTGCGACACAGGACAAAATGCCGCGGAGTTATACGGTAAGTCTGAATATAAACTTTTAGTCTGTGAATGTCATGAAAAAGATATTATACTATATATTACTGATTGCTGTTTTTTCGGCTTGCGAAAGCCAGCTTGATATTACACCGAAAGGGAAGACGGTGTTGGGTACGGTAGCGGATTTGGAGACTTTACTTAATCAAACCTATAACCTCAGTGGTGGACCGGTGGAAGATTTGGGGGTGATTTGTAACGAATCCTATTCTTACATGACGAATGTTTCGGAATTATTGGCAAACAAGAATACTTTAGAGTATGCTTTCCTCGCTTATGATGAGAAAGTGGATCGTGCGCTTCTGACTCCTACCGATGGACGTTATTCCGGGATTTATAAATGGATTAATTATATGAATGTAATCCTGGACAAACTCGGCGATGCGGAAGGCGATGCCGGACGCAAAGAGGTAATTGAGGCGGAAGCCCGGATTATGCGGGCTTATCTGCATTGGTTGGCCGTGAATATCTATGCAGCACAATATGATGAGGCGACGGCGGAAGACGCCGGCGGTATCGCCTATGTGACAGATATCGACGTTTTCAAACAAAAAAACAAACAGACCATAGCCGAGGTGTATGAACAGATTCTGGAGGATTGTTCCGATGCAAACATTGCCCGATTGCCGGATGTGGCGCCGAATGTGTCGCGTGGCGGTAAAGCCTGGGGCAATGCTGTCCGGGCAAAAGTGTTGATGCAGATGAAAAAGTACACTGAGGCGTTACCTTATGCTTTGAAATCTTTGGAATATAACGGTATTATCGAAGATCGTTCGACAGGATGGTCGTTGCCTCAACATGTACAAAGTAACCTGATGTACATCGTTGGAATAGTTCCGGGTTTACCGGTAGGAGAAGTGCTTTCTGTGGAAACTGTCGGCCTTTTTGAACCCGGTGATTACGTGAAGGATTATACGGAAGGGATGATGGGCGATGGTTCCTGGAGTTCCATGTTCGGCATGATGATGGGAGGTGTCATGGGATGTGCCATGTATTTTGATTTTTCTGATGTATTTGTCAATGCTTACGGAATCACGTCCGACAGGATGTATTACACTGCCGCCGAATGTTATATCCGGACCGGTAAAATCGATGAAGGATTGGAGTTGGTCGATCGCGTCCGTGCCAGGCGGATAGAGGGATACGAACCTTTTGAAGGCACTGCGGCTGATGAAAAGGCAGCCATGGAGTTACTGCAAAAGGCCAAATGGATAGAATGTCTTTCTACTTATGAGAATTTCTTCGATTGTAAACGATGGAATACGGAGAACGATTACAAACGTACCATTACCCGCGATTTCATGACAATGGATGGAAGTAGTTATTCTTACTCCCTTACTCCCGATTCGCCTTTATGGATTTTCCCCTTCCCGGGAGATGCTTGTAGCCACAATCCGTCATTAACTCAGAACTATTAATCTATGAATCGGATTGAATGGATTTGTATCGCCTGCCTTGCCGCCTTGCTGGCGGCATGTGCAGGCGTTTCCCGCGAATATGTGCTGACCGGAAAGTTGGACAATTGTACGGAGAAATATGCTTTACTGAATGGCAATCATGCAGGAGAGATGGATACGGTAGCGATTGCCGCAGACGGAACTTTCCGCTATGCCAAAACGTTGGGAACCTCCTCTATGTCGTTTCTGATGTTGGAGAAAGGCGGTGTCTTTCCCCTTTTGCTGATTGACGGTACCGAGAATCACCTGGAGGCCGATTTGGCTACTCCCGGACAGTACCGGATTACCGGTGATTTGGAGGCGGCCTATGTGTTTTATCAAAAGCATATAAAGGATTTCTCGCAAATTACCGAAGAACAGGAAGGCTCGTTCAAAGGCTTGCAAACAGCTTATGGTGGCTACCGGCAAATGATTCTGGACAGGTTGGCCGACATTCCGGACAAAGGCTTTCATGCCCTCTTCCGGGAGACCTTGGAAAGGCAGATTCTGTCGAATCTTGTCACTTACTGGGGAAGATGGCGGGGAAAAAAGGCCGTGTCGGACGATGCGGATTACAATCGGTTTATGGAAGAGGTTGACCTCGGTGCATCCCAATATGCGGCGAATGTACTGCTCTTCAATTACCTGTCCTGGTTCAGGGAATACCGTCTGGAAAAAGGAGGCGAAAATCTGTATCAATACCTGCTTTCGGTTGTTGAAGAGAAAGTAAAGGATCCGGGCATGCAACAACAAGGGTATGAGATGGTTTTCAGCGATATGTTCAGTAAGGGCGATTCGTTTGGGGAAGCTGAAACGGTATATAATCGGGGATTACAATTGGTGACTGATCCTGAATTGCATGCCTGGTTGATTAAAGAATATGCCGCTTTCAGAAAACTGCAACCCGGTTCTTCTGTAATAGACTGTGAATGGAGCGATGTGGAAGGTAAGAGTTCCCGTTTATCGGATCTGTTCGGAAAGGTGATTTATCTCGATGTGTGGGCAACCACCTGTCGTCCTTGCTGTGCGGAGATTCCCTATTTGGCTAAGTTGGTGCAACGGTTTAAAGGGGATTCCCGCATTGAATTCGTCAGCGTTTCTACCGATGCCAACCGTCAGGGCTGGCTGAACAGACTGGCAAAGGACAAGCCGCAGTGGAAGCAATTTTGGAAGAAAGATTTCAGTCAACTGTATAACGTCGATATTATTCCCCGTTTCATGCTTTTCGACCGCGAAGGAAAGATTGTTACCCTGGATGCACCGCGTCCGTCCGATCCGGAAATTACCGGCTTTATCGAAGACCATTTGAAATGATGCGTGTTTTATCCGGTGGGGTGGTAACCGTTTAAAAACATGTAGATGCGACTAAAAGAGTGATATTGGATATGATGTTGGGTGTAAAAGCCTTTCGGTTCCTGTCATCGCAGGTATCGGGAGGCTTTTTTGCCGCAAAGATATACCGGCTGATTTGTTTACAGGCCTTAAATTTACCACTATGAGTGAAATTTTACGATCTGGTTTTCCGTTAGGTTCAGTAACCTACCGTGATGTTCAAGACGGTATTTTTATGCTAATCCTGGTCTTTTCCCGGTGTATTTCCGGTGTACACCGGCATTATCGCCGATTCATCCCAGCATATACCTTCGTTATAACCCCCATTGGGAACGGCGCAGAAAGGCAGGAGAAAAGGGGGAGTTATAGTATTATCCCCTAAGCAGAGCGGAAAAACAGCGTGTGAAACGCGTTTTTTCATTTTGTTTCGGTTAACACGATTGAATCACAGTATATTAGATTGTGGTAAGTTTTTGCAGGATATTGTTAAGGGGGAGAAAGATTAAAAAAAACTTCAAAAAAAGTCTCGAAAAAATTTGTGTGTAATAAAAAAGTGTCTACTTTTGCAGCCGCTTTTGAGAACAAGCGGATGTTCTGAAACATTTTGTCAGTTGCATTTTTTCATTTTCAGGATTTTGCCTGGTGGAGAATTTCTACACCGGAGGCTTCTGAAAAAAAAGTTTGAAAAAAGTGGTGAAAAAATTTGGAAGGGAAGAGAAAATGATATTATCTTTGCATCCGCTTTCGCCTCATAAGTGGGGCGGGTAAAAGAGAAGCAAAAGAGTTCTTAAAGATATTGAAAGGTTTGAAACAAACAGCAAGTGCGAGTCCGAGAATAAATTCGACGGATATAATGACTGAGCGAAAGAGATAATTTTAAAAAGTTTTATTACTATGAAGAGTTTGATCCTGGCTCAGGATGAACGCTAGCGACAGGCTTAAC
>QWCN01001269.1_pt1 | contig 40128 bp, 26 predicted proteins | sample 1972711 | NCBI WGS metagenome assembly QWCN01 (sample SAMN09866707, study PRJNA288562) | Human gut metagenome isolate term1_stool, whole genome shotgun sequencing... | isolation source: gut | host: Homo sapiens | place: USA: California
TTAGTTGAGCATTTATCTAGTGTTTTAACAGATAGGGAAGAATTAACCACAGAAGAAGTGGTTGCAATAATAAATGATTTTAAAGACAAGGAAGAGAATGCTAATCCCACAAATTCGTAACATTCTGCAAAATGTGGAATTTTAAAATCCCACAGTAAAATTCGAATGGTCATTCGAATAGCCATTATGTGTTGTGTATTGCAGATTTGCAGATTCAACAATATAAAACTTCCCTAAATCGTTCCTACTATGCCAATTTCATGCTATACGGGCCGCAAATATTTTGAAAGGATTTGATTCATCAAAGCATTCTGGAGTGATTGCTTTTTTCAATAAGGAATATTTAAAAGAAGGAATTTTAGATCGCAATTTATCTATTATCATTAAAAACAGTTCTTTTTTGCGGGAAAAGTCGGATTATGATGATTTCTTTATTGCCAGCAGGGGTGATGCGGAAAAACAGCTTGAGAATGCAAAATTGTTTTTAGATTCGATTGAAACTGTAGTAAAAATTTAAGCAACAGACTCGGATGCCCTCTTACAGAAGAAATGAAACAGTTTGAAGTGCTTCATACACAAACAGAGGGTACGGCTATTGGACATTCGTAGAAGACGAAATTAACAGGGATAGGCAAACGCCTATCCCTGTTTGCTGCCTATATAAATAAGAACGGAAGATGTGATGGAAACGAAATGGTCTTCATTGGAGATAATAGTACCTTCGGTGAAGCGCCCATTTTTCATTGTGTGACTAATACGTATTACAATACGTTTTGTAATACGTATTAGGGCTTTGGTGTCAGCAAAATCGCCAAATTTTTGTTAATACGTAATATAATGCGTATTGTAATACGTATTAGCTACACGATTATCGTTAAGAAAGAATTCGGCAGAACCCATCATACGGGAAAGCCAGGGGCAAAAACAATCCAGAGTTATTCCTGGGAGCCCTCTGCTGCCTGCTTCAACAGCTTCAGGAGATACGAAAACTTATTTTTAATGGGCCGCTCCTTATCCCTTCTCATAATCTCCCTGGCTTTCTGATCCATGAAATGATACCGCATAAGGTCGATGGAACCGTAGCAGGCAGGACTTTGAGGAAGCTCTGAGTCTGGAATCGTCACCAGAACGGAAAAGAGCTCCTCGTACTGCTCTGCGGAGAAATGGAACGATTCCAAGGGTTCCTGCCACAGTTCCGGATTTTCCCTCTGTTGAACGATTCCTGGAATTTCTCCTGGATTTTCAGGGAGCGCTTCTGGAAGAGACTCAACAGTGATATGGATAGCTACCACGGATCGGCCATTTTTTATCGGTTTATAGGAAAACCGACACTCTGTTTTTTTGTGCATTTCTTTTTGAACTTTTTTTAAAATCAAGTCATTGAAATATTTGAATCCCCTGTAAGCCTCATTCTCATCACAGTTTAGGATCTTCTTTAACTCATCAAGTGGGACCGTCCAACTGTTTCTGTATCGGTTAGCCTCCAGATAGAGGAACATAATGTAGGTATACCGACTCGACAAGGAGAGGATACTGCGGAGCCTATACTGAAGATATCCTAGATTTTCGATGTTAAAAAAATACTTCATCGCATCGGAAGTACATTTCATTTTCACTTGCCACATTCCGTAACTATCTCGTTCTGCCACGGCCCTTTCAAACAGGGATATAAGCATAAACCCATCCTCTGTGGTTTCACTTGGAATCTTTACTACATTCCCCATAAGATGCCGGAGCCTCAACTCCAAATCCGGCTGGTTAATTCTGGTAACTCCCAGAATTTCTTCAAGTTCCCCCTTTTTTAATGTCACAACTCGACTCTCAGGTTTATGACTGTCAATTTTAGACAGATATGTATCCAGGATTTTAAATTCTGCAAGAGATAATTCCGACCGCCACAAAGAAAGAAGCGGTCTGCTTTTCTGTACAGTTAATTTATTCTCTTTCGAAGTGGATTTTTTTCGTTTCTCCATAAAAGTCCTTTCTGGGCATTGTCCGCCTCTCCTGTGTAGGAATGCCCCCCCCTATTTTTTCCTCCTATAACCAATTTTCCTCAAGATATTTAAGAACGAGGATTTTTTTCGAAATTCCGCTCTTTTCCCTACATACGGAAACCAGAGTTCAAAAAAACATTTTTGAGGAAGAAGATTATGGCCTATGGTGAAGAAGATTATGACCTATGGTGAAGAACATTATGACCTATGGTGAAGAAGATTATGACCTATGATGAAGAAGTCTATGACCTATGGTGAAGAAGTCTATGACCTATGCGCCCTGAAAGCCTTGATTTTATAAAGTTTTTCGCACCCTGTAATCAAGTATATAATCAAGAATATAATCAAGAGATCAATCAAGCTATCAATCAAGGGGATTTTTAACCATATTGAATAAAGGTTTTCCAAATATTTCCGGTTTTCGGCTCATACAGGGGATTTTGATGGATTGATAGACTGTAAATTTCCCTTTTGGGGAAAAATCCCGATGGGATTGACCTGTCTGATACCGGAAGAACGTTATGACCTATAGTGAAGAAGACTATGACCTATGATGAAGAAGATTATGACCTATGATGAAGAAGTCTATGACCTATGATGAAGAAGATTATGACCTATAGTGAAGAAGTCTATGACCTATGCGCTCTGAAAACCTTGATTTTATAAGGTTTTTCGCACCCTGTAATCAAGTATATAATCAAGAATATAATCAAGAGATCAATCAAGCTATCAATCAAGGAAATTTTTAACCATATTGAAAAAGGTTTCCCCCAATATTTCCGGTTTTCAGCTCATACAGGGGATTTTGATGGATTGATAGACTGTAAATTTCCCTTTTTGGGAAAAATCCCGATGGGATTGCTCCCTTTGCTACTGGAAGAACATTACCACCTATACGGAAAAACTCTATCACCTATGTGGAAAAACATTATGGCCTATGAAAAACCTTCATACTTCCTTTTTCGGACATTCATAGGATTTATTTTTAAATATTCCGATTTCGGAATATAAATTGATTTTTTGCATATTCTGTGCTAAAATCGGAATAGTATATAGTGGAGGTAAAAATCATGGTTGAAAGAAAAGAATATCTGGAACGTTTGATTCAATGGAAGGATGAGCAGGTCATCAAGGTCGTCACCGGTATTCGGCGTTGCGGAAAATCTACCTTGCTTTTGCAATATCAGAAATGGCTCAAAATAAACGGAATTTCTGATGAGCAGATCATTTCTATCAATTTCGAAGAGCTGGAATACGAGGAGTTGCAGGATTATCGAAAACTATATGTCTATATCAAAGAACATCTGTGCGAAGGAAAAAAGACTTATATCTTCCTGGATGAAATTCAGAAGGTTCCATCCTTTGAAAAAATCGTAGACAGTCTGTACGTAAAACCAGACGTTGATATTTACATTACCGGTTCCAATGCCTATATGCTTTCTGGAGATCTCGCCACACTATTGACCGGGCGCTATGTCGAAATTAAAATGCTGCCTCTGTCATTTAAGGAGTTTCTGGAAATCACTGGGATGGATCCGGACCGTGGACTTGCAGATTACATGCGGGATGGTGGACTTCCGTATATCGCTGTCATGGAGCGTACTCAGGAAAAGATAGAGGCATACCTGGAGGGCATCTACAATACGGTCATCGTGAAGGACATCGAAGATCGACAAGCTAGAAAAGAGAACAATCCGGATAAAAGAAAAATCACGGATATTTTTCTGCTGAAGACCATAGCAAAATATCTGGCCAGCGTTGCCGGAAACCCGATCTCAATCCGAAGTATTACGGACTATTTAACTTCCAACGGTAGAAAAGTATCTCCCAACACAGTAAGTGATTATGTTGAAGCGCTCACTGAATCCTTTATTTTTTACCCTGTAGAGCGTTTTGATATCGTCGGAAAGCAGCTTCTGAAGGCCAATCGAAAGCTGTATATTGTTGATCTTGGCCTGCGGAATCACATTCTGCCTAGAATGCATTATGATTTAGGCTTTTCGTTGGAAAACATTGTTTATTTTGAGCTTCTGCGTCGTGGTTATCGTGTTACGATTGGAAAGGTTGGCAATACAGAGGTTGATTTTGTCGCAGAAAAACAAGGCACTTACACTTATTTTCAAGTCACAGCAGATATGACTGCAAAAGAAACTTTTGACCGTGAGATAGAGCCGTTGACTCGTATCCGTGACAATTATGAGAAAATTATTTTAACCGGAGAGCGACTTACCGTAGGGAACTACAATGGCATCCAAGTTAAAAATTTGTCTGATTGGCTATTGAGGAAAATTTGACACTCCGCACGGCTAAAGCCGTGGGATACAAGACACGGTTTATAATTGGGTAACTCCAAAATTTTTCTCATATTTGTTTTTTCCTGATCCGTTTTCCGTATATAGGGTTGTAAAACAAATGGTACTTCAAAAATTTTTAGATTTGTGGTACACTGTAACCAAATTTTTTAGGAGGACGAACAGATGAGAAAGAGAAATGAGAGAGTAGCTGCGCTGCTGGCCGGTACGGTCCTGGCGGCGACCTTGCTGGGATGCGGCGGGGACAAGTTTACCCTGACCAATGAGACCGTGACTGTAGAGCTTGGCAGCGAGCCGAGCGACAATGTGGCCGATTACGTCACCTTTAAGGATGGCGTGTCTGATAACAAAAAGCAGGAGATCCTGGATAACACCGTCCTGGATTTTTCTGATGTGGACATGAGCAAAGTAGGTGACTATACCGCCACCATCACCTACGATAAAACCAGCTTCACCTTTACCGTTGAGGTTCAGGATACCACTGCGCCAGTTGGCACACTGGCGAATGAGATCGCAGAGTTCCAGACCGGCGATGAGGTAAAGGCTGCGGATCTGGTTACTGGGGTCGAAGATGCCCAGGATGTGACCGTGGAGTTCGTGACCTCCACCCTGGAGAGTGCAGACTTTGATACCGAGGCGCAGACTGAGGAGGCCGAAAGTACCGAGGCCACTGCAGAAGACACTTCCGCTGAGGCCACGGAAGATGCAGAGGCCGAAGAGTCTGTCGAGGGTGAGGCTGATACAACTGAGACCGTGATTGGTGAGGAGACTGCGGATGCTCACACCTTTGATGTGGCAGGCAAGTACGAGATCGTGATCCGACTGACAGATGCCTCCGGCAACAAGACCGAGCTGACCCAGCGCATTGTTGTGACAGATCCGGACACTACTGCGCCGGAGATCTCCGGAGTCAAGAACCTGTCCGTGACCGTAGGCAACACCCCGGACTACCTGAAGGGCGTGACCGCTGCGGATGACGTGGACGGCGATGTGACAGATAAAATTACTGTGGACAGCTCTGCGGTAGATGTGTATAAGGCCGGTACTTACAAGGTGATCTACAAGGTGGCCGATGCCGCAGGCAACGAGGCGACCAAGGAGGCCAAGGTAACAGTAGCAACAAAGAAAGCGGCTCAGACTGCGACAACTACTACCAACGGTGCGACTACTTCGGGTGGTAACACTGTAACCAGCGGTAATGCGGGCAACAGTTCCGGTGGTTCTTCTTCCGGAAGCAGCAATACATCCAGTGGTGGCAGTTCCGGTTCCTCCAGCAACAGCGGCGGGGAATCTTCCTCTGGAGGCAGCAGCTCTGGTGGATCTTCTTCTGGAAGCTCCAGCTCCGGCGGGGCATCCAACAGCGGTAGTGTAAGCTCCTCTGATAATGGAAGTAGCAGTGGCGGAGCAACCACGCCGGGAGACAAGTTCGACCAGATGGCAAAGGATAACAATGCCACTAAAGCAGATGGAAACGGCTCTGGAGTTGATAACAAGACCGCAGAGGATTGGGGAGAGGGATTTCATTAATCGTCACTACCCAAAGGAATGACTCTTTTTCCAATAATATTTTCTCCATATTGAACAGCGGCTACATTGATGTGGCTGCTGTTTTTTTGCCAAAATCGTCCTGAAAAAATATTTTGAACTTTTTTCAAAAAATCGAAAAAGAAGGCGGTAAAGCGGTTACGAAAGCCTCAGCGGGTTCCTGATAAGGAATTCGAAATAATTGAAAAGGAGAAACTTGCATGAGGAGAAAGAGTTTCACGAACCGTCTTCTTGCAGTGGTGCTTGCGTCAGCCATGTTGATCTCTACCATAGCCCCGAGCAAAGCCTATGCGGCCGACGCTTTGGTTCAGGCAGAGAATAGTGATGCAGGCTCAAGCGCAAAGGCAGCCGTCCAGGAAGATGACAAGTTGGAAACAGCAGTCCAAACGGACAATTCCAAACAGAAGAAATCTGTGGATGCTGCGCCCAGCGACGGAACCTCAGATACCAACGTTGAAGAGGACGCAGAGGATTATTCCGTAACGGTTACTCGTAAAAATGCCACGCTCACCATCACCAAGGACAGCACCATTCAGTCCATTGGCACAGTGGAAGTTCCGGTGGGCCGTGACGTAGGCTTTTCGTACACCGATGGAATCGCCATCGTGGACAGCGAAGGCAATGACCTGTCAGATTCCCTGACCGTAACCGCACAGTATACGGCAGCAGAGATTGTGGCGATGACCACCGCCACGACCTTCACCGTTGTGTTCGGATATACGGACGCCAACGGAGACGCAGGCAGCTTCACAATGACGATCAATGCCGTCAAGGACATGATCGCCGTGACCGGTGAAGACGAAACCGGAATCCAGTATCAGTTCGATAAGGACTTTTACAAGCCGGGCGAAACCGTAACCGCAAAACTGACCGCACCGGATGGCTTTGGAGTCAAGGCAAAAAGCCTGAAGTTACTGGATCCCGAAGGCGAGGAAATCGAGTTTGAGGGCGAGTACACCCTGGAGGATGACGGAAGCCTGACATTCACCTTCCCGGCCCCGGATAAGGATACGGAAGTTTCTGCAGAAACCGCAGAGCTTCGCAACCTGACCTTCAAATTCCAGGATGCCGAGCGTAAGGACGTAGCGGAGGCAGATGCACCTGTAACCGGAACCGCCTCCCCGAAATTCCTGTATGATGGAGTAGCGGTCACTGTTACCGTCACTGACAACGGGAATACCTGGGGTGTCATTGTAACCACAGGAAACGGCGAGGATGCGTCGGATTACATTGATCGTGAGATCAACGGAAATACTGTGACCTTCGTGATGCCGGATGCGGATGTTACCGTGACGCTGTACCAGAAAGAGGGCGGCTCCGTGGTAGACCCGGACCTGGATGACGGATCCACCGACATCAGCGGTAACGTGGATGAGAACATTGCGGCACTCGGAAGCGGCACAGAGCCGACCGTGGCCCTGGGTAAATCCGCTGTCTGGACCGACATCGAGAATGGCCTGGCAGACCTGACCATTACCGAGAAGGATACGGACAAGCAGACCAACATCCCGACCAACTACCTGATCGTCCTGGATAAGACCAGAACCATGTCCCTGAATGAGGCGACCTTCGAGTACGATGGGGATACCTACTACAGCTCCCAGGCAGCGACCTCAGCGGGATACAGCATCACCAACTCACCGTGTCTGAATCCAAATCACGAATATGCATATCGTGGTATAAAAATTCGTTACGTTGATTATCAGAATGCGTATTTTGTGTCTGGCGGAGGTCTTGGCGGTTGGTTCAACCCGGAAGATGTCGGATGTGACCAGCACTGGAAATACCATAGCTGCTCACCGCTGTACAAAAATGGCTGTACCGACCGACTTTCTGTATCCAAGGATGTGCTGATTTCCCTGGTGGAAAAAGTCAAACAGCAGATGAATGAGCTGAATGATCCGGAGAACATGTCCACATTCACGTACTGGGGATTTGCGGATGACAATTCCCTGCATGACACGAACAATCCTTCCAGTGTCGGAACCTATGCGGATGGTATTTACCATTTCATAGAGAAGTCCACCAATTACGACCAGGTAATCGAGAAGATTAAGCACACCGGAACCCGGTCTGGTACATACTACCTGCCGTCCTTTGAACTGGCAGAAAAGCTGATCCGAAACTGGAAGAACCAGGGAGATAAATCCTTCACCAAATTCGTATTCATTTCCGACGGTGTGGAAGATGCCAAAGAATATCATCTGGGCTCCAACTTCCACAACGCTGTCAGCAATGGCCCGGCAGCTACAAGAGCCGTCGCTGATAGAATTAAAGCCATGGATAGTTCTACCAGTGGCCGAGTGAAGATTTACACCATCTGTATCGGCTTCCAGAGTGGAACGGAAGCTGCAAATATCATGCAGAACCTGGCTTCCCCTGGATGTGCAGCCGCACTATTTAAGAGTTTGGTTACTGGTGCTCAATCCTCCCTTGCAGACACCATTGCTGCAATGGACAAGGAAGGCGACCTGGTAACAACCAAGAATAAAACCATTACCGACTACATTTCCAAGTATTACGAGTTGGAAGGTATTAAGGGGATTAAAATCACCGATAAGAACGGAGCTGTGACCAACTTCTCCAAAGCTCAGGCAACCGTCAAGGAAAACGGCGATAACATTTCCTGGACCATTCCCTACAATGGCGGAAACTACACCCTGTCGATTGATAAGGCGACGGATAAGATTGTGTGGAATGTCCCGGATGGTGCTTCCACAACCTACGCAGCGACCTTCCAGATCAAACTGAAAGATGAGTACCGTTACCTCTTATCCGACACCACTTATCCGACCAATGCGGACGCTGAGTCCAAGGGAGCAGCGAAGCTCTCTTACAAGATCAGCGGCGGCCCGTACAACGGACAGACCAGAAGTGGAGAGGTCAAAACCCCGAACCTGAAATATGGTACAGTCAATTTTGATGGCGAGAAGATCTGGACAGTATCGGATTCCTTCGTGGATATGACGGTCAACCTGACCCGTATTCTGCCGGATGACGCCGGGAACTATCCTGAAGCAAGTAAGCGGACAATCAATTTCCAGCATCTGTACGCTGCGGAGCAGAAATGGTCTTATGAATTCAAGGTGCGGAAGCTGGCCGCAAAGGATGAGTACGGCGAGGATACCAAGCCGCTTATCAAGTATGATAACGCTGGCCGCCTGGTGAAATATGATGTGGTTGAGAGTGATATTCCGAATTATACAGAATATGACAAGATTGTGTCAACCAACGCCAACGGTGTTACAACCACCAAGTTTTATAATGAGCCTTATAAGATCAAGGCCCAGATTACCAAGATTGATGAGGAGACCAAGAATCCTCTTTCCGGCGCAGAGTTCACGGTATACCAGTGGAGCGAAAAGGCCGGAAACTATGTAGAGTATAAGGGCGAGACATACCCGAACACCAAACCGTATGAAACAGGCCTGGCGGGCGGAAAGACCACCATGACCCTGACCGAAACCGGAACCAAGGGTGTGTACATTACCCCGGCATGGCTCTACTATACAACAGATAACCAAGGCCGTTACCGAATCGTAGAAACTTGCGCTCCGAGCGGATATTACGGCGACTGGAAGGATGATGCATCCGTGACCCCAGATTCAGATCCGTATGCAGACAAAAATGTGTACGATTTCAACATTCTGGATCATGTCACCAAGGATGACGAAACCGGAAAGACCATTACCATTTCCAACAATGCGGATGGCAAGTTCGATGACCAGAGAGTGCTCGGAAGACTGACTTATCTGAAAAATGACAAGGAAGCCAAGGAGCCGACCGCACAGGGCGACGCCACTTTGGCAGGAGCAACCTACCGCCTGTACGCCGCAGAGGACATTATCCATCAGGATCAGTCCGGCACAGTGCTGTACAAGGCTGGCGAGGAGATTCATCTGGAGGCGGCTGGAATTGACGAAAAGACCGGCGCTAACCTGTATATCTACCGGGATAAGGCCGAAGCCGAAGATTACCCGGTGATGGTAACAAACGACACCGCCATGGTTGTTGTGAAAGAACTGGAAATCGGAAAGTATTACCTGAAAGAGGAATCTGCAAGTGAGGGATACCTGGTAGACCCGAACCCGTACTATTTCGAAGTGAAGTATGAGGGAGAGAATATTGCGGAACCTCAGGTAAAGATGGATGACGGCAACACCACCTATGATGTATTTGAGCAGGTGATGAAGCAGTCAATAGATTTCTACAAAATTTCCGACAATGATAATGACACCACCAGCAATCCGCTGGCAGGAGCAGGCTTTACCGCATATCTGGTGTCTGACCTGGCGGGCGGCAAATTCAAAGATCTCTCCGATGAGGAGCTTCCACAGGCCATTCTGGATTACTACCGGAACGTAACTACACTGACCTATGAGGACATGGCAGCATCCTGCAAACCGGCCGTGGTATATGCCGAGGCGGATGATCCGGATGTGGTAGATGGCAAACTCGTTAAAACCATTACCTATACACATCAGGACGGAAGCAAAGTAACGGTGAGTCTGGAAGATTTCGGAATCGTCAATGAGAATGCTTATTTTGCCAATGAAATGTTCTCGAACAATCGTGGCGTTGTCACAACCCCGGATCTTCCGTATGGCAGATACGTGATCGTCGAGACAACTACTCCGGAAGACTTCATCACTGCTGGCGTATTCGTAATGAACGTCCAGCACGATGACGAGGATGGTACAGTAGATGGCGACGGAAAGGGCCAGAAGCTGGATCAGATTCAGATTGAGCGTGATGAGGAGATTAATGCTTACATCCGTATCGTCAAGACTGACTCCCAGAGCGGAAAGGCCGTCCTGAAACCTGGCGTAAAATACCTGATTCTGGACACTGACGGAGCATGGCTGAAGTATTACAGTACCAATAAGACCACCGCCGAAATCAATAAGTACAAGAAAGACCATGCTTATTATGACGAAGACGGCAACCTGCTGGGATACCTGGTTGTTCAGTATTCCCAGGGAGAGTATTGCGGAACCCCGGATAACCCGTGGACCACTAAAGAAGTCTCCAACACTGCAGAGAATGGCAGTATTTACATCGAGACGACCGAGCCCCTGCCGGGCGGCGAGTATGAACTGATCGAGCTGAATGCTCCGGAAGGTTACATCGCTGCTGGCCACGAAGGTGTGATTGCCAAGTCCGAGGACGAGACTAGCGCTAAGAACAACACTTACTACGAAAATACTGATACGACTGGAGAAAATGAGCAGTGGGAGAAGCGGCCGCAGGGTAACACGCATTTCCGTGTAACTTCCAGCGCTGCCAAATATGAAGCGGCGGTTGGCGCTTATGTCGTTACCGTTAAGCAGAAGAATGATCCGGCCATCGGCAAGATTTCCATTTACAAGGAAGGCGAGTATCTGGATAGCGCAAAGCAGGAGGGGCAGTCCTTCGGCCAGCGTATCAATAAGGTGCTTGAAAATGCGCTTTCCCTGTTCCAGAACCTGTTTGGCGCAGAGCCTGCAGAACAGAAGATGACAGAGGATGAGCTGAATTCCTTCATCAACTACCAGTATCATTACGAGAAGCATCCGATTGCCGGAGCAAAATTCGAAATCCGTGCAGCCGAGGATATTTATTCCCAGGAGGGCGGAGAGAATTCTACCAAGCTGTTTGATGCTGGCGAACTGGTATGCACCCTGACCACCGATGAGGATGGAAAGGCATGGACCGGCGATAAGGACTGGGACGGCTCTGACGTTCCGATGGGTCTGCCGCTTGGAACTTACACTGTAACGGAAATTTCCCCGGGATACGGTTTTGCCCTGTCCGAGGAGAATAAACAGCCGAGAACCATTGAGATCTCCTACGCTGGAGAGGAAGTCCCGGTAATCTATCAAGCGACAGCTTATGAGAACCCGAGACAGAAGGTAGCGCTGGAGATTACCAAGACAGACCGTGAGTCCGGCGAAAAGCTTGCGGATGCAGTATTTGGATTATATACTTCAGAAGACCTGAAGAACTATGACGGAAAGATCGTGATCCCGGCGGACACTCTGGTGGCAGTCACTAAGACAACCGCAGCCGAGGATGGCCGTATCCAGAACGCCGTGTTCGAGGAAGACCTGCCGCTGGGCAAATACTATGTAAAAGAGCTCCAGGCCCCGAAGGGTTACGCAACCAATCAGGAGAAATTCGATGTGGACGCAACCTGGCGGGAGGACGGAAGAAAGGTTATTGAGCTTGACGTAGAAGTCTCCAATGTCCTCACATCCGTTCAGATTAACCTGATGGACTACAATACAGAGGTAGAGCTTTCCGGAGCAGTTTTCGCAGTTCTGGATAAGGACGGCAAGGCCGTGGCATTTGTGGAACACCGTGATGGGGAAATCAAGGTTGTGTACACAGGAACCGGTACAAGCGAATCCTTTACAACAGAGCGTAACAACAACGTAATTATCCGTGGTCTGGAAGTAGACAACTGGTATACACTTTCTGAGCTTACCAATGCGGAAGGGTATGGATGGGAGCTGTTCTTAAAGGACGGCTATGAATCCACCTACGCACAGGCGGATCCGGATCATGTGGTAGACGCAGCAGTTAAGGCTGCAGAGAAGAAAACTACCATCCAGTTCTATGTGGATGACGTAGAAGAACGCCAGATTGTTTCTGTATTTGTGAAGCCTGGCAAGGGTGACATTGCCATCACGAAGACCGGTGAGGTTCCGACAGGAACCGAGGAAACGGAAGATGGCACACTGGATCCGGTATATGAAGTAAAGGGGCTCCCGAATACCGAATATGCGCTGGTAGCCGATGGACAGATTGATTACCCGGATAAGGTATCAGGAACCCTGTTCGAAGACAAGGCACTGATTCTGGAGGCCTATGTGGCAGCAGCTGACGACAGCCTTCTGAAGAAATACTATGACATCAAGGCAGAGCAGGGAACACTCCTGGATGTGAGCGGTTATGTTGGAACCAAATATCCCGCAGACGCTACCCAGGAAGAAATCAATGCATTCTATGCGGAGCATAAGAATGAGGTAGAACGCCAGATTCCTTCTGAGGAAGAGGCGAAGAGTGGTAAATTCACATATTCCGGTACACCAGTAGGACTGGTCATTGTTACAGACGAAAACGGAATCGCTAAGATTTCCGGCCTGCCGCTGGCACATTACCGTGCAGTCGAAGTAGCTGCTCCGGACGGATATACCAGAGATCTCAAAGAGTCTGTGAAGACCGTAGATCTGAACGGCGTAAAACCGGATGATGACCTGAGCATCGTAGCGGAGGTAACATACACCAATGCCAGACAGTATGTTCCGGAAACACCGGATAGCCCTCAGAATGGAACCGTAAAATATACATCCAGCATCCTGATTACCAAGGAGGCCTCCGGCCACAGCTTCAAGGCCGGCGATACCGTGATGTATACCATGGTACTCACCAATAACGGCGAGACCACACTGAAGGATGTGACCGTAGAGGATTCCCTGGGCGGAACCTTCGTAGGCGCAACCAGCACCGATATTGATGCCGGAACCATCACTTTTGATGGTGCTACCGCTAAAATTGGCTGCGAGCTTGCCCCGGGCAACACGGTGACATTCTCCTACCAGTACACCATTCCGGCAGATACAGCGGTTGGAACTGTAATCAACAATACTGTTAAGGCCGTAGGTACTCCGATCCCGTACAACCGTAACGAGGATGGAACCCCGAAATTGTCCTGGACAGACGAGGACGGTACAACCTGGACCGACATTACTGATTATCAGGATGTCACCGATGACGCTACGGAAAAGGTAAAGGTTACTGACAACGTGGACATTATCAAGGATGCCGATGCAGTAGAGTACCGGCCGGGTGAAACCGCTCATTACACAATTTACGCTGTGAATAATGAGGATCAGGATCTGCATGATGTAAATGTAGTGGATTCTCTGGGTGGAACCTTTGAGCTGGCAAGCGCTGAGGATGATGTCATCATCAACGAGGACGGCACAGCAACCATTAAGACGTTCCCGGCCCACAGCATTGTAACCCTGAAATATGCTTACAAAGTGCCTGAGAATTCAAAGGAAATGACGATCCCGAACACCGTAACCCTGGAGGTTCATGGAAGCACCGTGGAGAGTCACCCGGGCATCAGCATCAAGAAATACGCAGAGCAGTCAGTATATAAGGCAGGCGAAACTGCTACCTATCAGATGATCGTGACCAACACCGGAAATATGGCCCTGAAGGATGTCAAAGTAGTAGACAGTCTGAAAGGAACCTTTGTCGGAGCTGCCAGCGATACCATGGACACCACAGGATTTGTCATGGACGGCAACGCCATCACCATCGGCAAGATGCCGGCAGGCGCAGTCGTAACTCTGACCTATGAATATGTGGTTCCGGAAGACGCTGCCGCAGGCGATGAGATTCTGAACACCGCAAAAGTAACGGGAACATCCATTCCGAAGTCCGGCGAAGAGCCGACTCCGGTAGAAGATGAGGACAATGAAAAGATTACCGTTCCCGGTGAAAAGGAACAGATTCCGGACATCAACCTGATTAAGAGTGTCAATAAGCATGTAGTCCTTCCGGGCGAAAAGGTTATTTACACCCTGACCGTTATCAATACTGGTACAACCGCACTGACTAATGTTACCCTGAAGGATACACTGCTGAATCTGGGCAGCCTGGCAGATCTGGGCGACTTGGCCGTTGGCAAAACCAAAACCGTAACCTATGAATATACTGTACCCACAGACGCAACCGCAGGAAGCAACATTCCGAACGTGGCCACTGTCGTTGGCACAGAGGTTCTTCCGGATGACAGCACCGACACCCCGAGACAGGTAGAAGATAAGGACGATGAGTCCATCTATGTACGGGAGCCGGATAAGGATAACCCCAGCGATGACGAAATCATCATTGTGCGGAAGCCGGAAATCACTGTAACAAAGGTTGCAGATAAAGAACTTTATGCGCCGGGCGAGACCGTTCATTATACCATTCAGGTAGAAAATACAGGTATTGACGATCTAACCGATGTTGTCCTGAACGAGATTCTCCTGACAGGCGGAACCTATACGGCTACGTCCAAGGGCGAAATTGACGGAACTCTGGTTCGGATCGGGGATCTGGCCGTAGGCGAAATCGTAACCATTAACTATGAGTACGTGATTCCGCAGGATGCGGTAAGCGGAACACGCTACGACAACATTGTAACTGTAAGTGGCAAGACGGTTCCGGTAGTCAATCCGCAGAATCCGACAAATCCGGACGGAACGCCGAATTACCTGCCTGAGATTCCAGTATCTGATTCCGATGAGGAACAGGTATGGACATTGAAGAAAGGTACAGGACTCTCCATCGTTAAGAAGGGAGTCGATGATGGAACTGAATATCCGCTGGCGGGCGCAGAATACACGCTGTATGCGGATGAGGATGTCACAAACATCTTTGGAACCGTCATTTACAAGGCTGGAACCAAGATTGAAACTGCGGTATCTGGAAAAGACGGCGTGGCAGCCTTCAAGGCAGACCTGCCGATTGGACGGTATCGCATTGAGGAAACCAAGGCTCCGGCTGGACACTACAGCACATCCAAGGTCGTAACAGTCGGATTCGATGACTGGAAATACGATGACCAGTGGCAGACTCTGGATTTCACCGAAGTCTATGAGAATGCAATCACTCAGGTGAAGGTTTATCTGAAAGACGATATGACCTACAATGAACTGGCAGGCGCTTCCCTGAATGTTATGGCCCCGGATGGAAACACTGTGGAGGCATGGCTGACAAGGGTAGAGGATGGATACCTCATCAAGGGGCTGAACACTGATACCGAGTACACCATTGTTGAAACAGTACCCAGAAATGGCTATCTTGTGAACTATACTGGAGAGGAAATTGTGTCCGAGAATGCAGAAATCCTGAATGTGAAGGACAATACCCTGAAATTCATCATCCATGATGTTGAGACAGGCCTGACAGAGGATGGAAGCATTGACAAGTCCACCATTCCGGTTGTGACGGAGATTACACTTCTGAACAAATTTGTAACTGGTAACATTATCCTGAATAAGGACGGAGAACTTCTGGATAGCTGGACGCTTGTTGATAAGCTGAGCGATCTTGTGAAATCCATCTTCGGATATGCCAAGAAACCTCTGGAAGGTGTTACATTCGCCGTATACGCAGAGGAAGACATCTATCATCCGGACGGTGTGAGCGGTCTGCTCTACCATAAGGGTGATCTGGTTGCAACTGACGTACGTGGCCTCTCCAAAGCTGCTGTAGACGTGACCGGAGCAGATGGCGTGGTTCAGTTCGAAGGCATGTTCCTTGGCGCTTACAGCGTGAAGGAGCAGGATGCCAAGGATGGATATAAGATCCTGGAAGAGCCGCTGAAAGCATCTCTGGTATACGTGGATGCGTATACGGATCCGGTGTCCGCAGTGGAAGGAACCCTGACCGCATTCAACGAAACCCAGAAGGCCGTTATGACTCTCACAAAACTGGATTCTGAGTCCAAGAAGCCCCTGCAGGGCGCTGTATTTGGATTGTACGCTGGCGAGGATATCAAGAGCGCTGCCGGAAACGTCATCGTAAAGAAGGACACTCTCCTGGAGACTTCCAAATCCGGCGAAGATGGCAAGGCTGTATTTGAGACCCTGCTGCCGCTCGGAAGTTACTATACCAAGGAGACAACAGCCCCGGATGGCTATAAGCTGACTGATGAGGCGCTGTCCTTCACGGTAAAGAGCGACAAGAAGGTAGGAATCCACAAATTTGAAGGAACCGTATATAACACCAAACTTCCGAAGTCTGGCGGTCATGGCGGTTCTGACAGTAACCCGAAGACCCCGGTATCTTCCAAGGATACCAAGACCGGTGATGTTGCTCTGGGAGCGCTCATCGCAGCGGTAGCCTTGGCAGCCGCAGGAATCATTGTGGTTTGCGTAAAGAGGAAGAAAGCTGGAAAGAAGAAAGATGGAGCCGAAAAGGAAGAACTCTAATTCGGTAACACATCGAAAATAAGCAATAGAAGAGAGGAGCTGTCCTGCGTGGGCGGCTCCTCTTTGATTTTCCCGGGAATATAAAGGCAGAAAAATAGCACCCGAGGATTTCCCTGAGTGCTATAATTTTCTATTTCATGCTGAACACCAGTTCGCTTTATGGTATATTTATAAAAATGGTGTACTTAATAAGAGAGCTGATCGGGCGATATACCAGTCGCTGGACGTTTTACGAAAGGGGCTGGTGCTTATGGTTACATATAGTGATTTATTTACTTCACTTCTGATTAAATGATACACTAGGGCATTTGATAAATCAAGGGCCCTTTTTTATTGTATTGTATCGCCATGGGTCTTATTACGTATAACAATACGTATTGTTATACGTAATAGCACATGATACTCTATTCTTTCTTTTTTTCAAGTGGATAATGCAAAAAAAGAGATAGCATCCCAACCGACCAAAGTTAGATGCTATCTCTTTAAGCATTTTTCTGAGGGCAAAATCGGATATTGTATCTGATTACCTTTCTGATTAAACAGTACAACATCCCAAGATAGGGGACAAAAATTGCCCTCTCAAACTGGTTCCCGATGTTAATTCCAAAAACGATTTACATATTCTTTCGCTTTGTCCAAAGGCAAAGAAAATTTCTCCATGATCTTTTCAGTAGCGGTATCCCTAGATTTCCCGTCTTCTCTGCAGAATTCCACGATTGCCTCAATACCTTTCGTCATGCCTTTCTCAATACCCAGATCGATATACTGATCAATAATATTGCACATATTGGTTTCCTCCTTCCAGACGGTTTTCTGAGCTTCCTCGAAGCGCTGATCCGCTGTCATTACTGCCATGAACTCCAGAATTTCGTTGACATGCTGAATCTTTTGTGCTGACGGAGCATATCCTTTGTTCTTCCGTTTCTGTACGAAAAAATCAGCCACAATACGAAAATCACTTTGGAATTGCGCCACCTGTTCTTCTGTCAGAGCAGAAATATCAAATACATTAATCTGGTAGTCATTGACATAGGGGCGCAAAATTTCTGGAATCTCAAAACATTCGGTCAATTTTGTATGTGTCGTCCATGGCTTCTCCCCGAAGTATAGCACCAAGGTTACAACCGGGAAGCGTTGCTTGGATGAATGCAAAAGCTGCTTCCGATATGCGATTCCGTCATACGCAATGATCCGCAGTGGCATATCATCATCCGTGCGGGTTTGATTCTCCAGTCCTATGAGTGAAATTCGTATTTGCCCGTTTTTCCAAAACTTGGCGGTATCCTATTTCAATTCGTGAATTGTGGAATCCGCTTTGTAGTGGGAGCGTGGCAGAGCATCATCCAGCTCGTCTTCTTTGATGATTCTTTGTCCGTGGAACAATAATACATTGACAATATCCGCAAATACGTCATTGTATTCTTCCAGTGTTTTCTCTACGACATCTTTCGCTCCCATGCACTGCTCCTTTCTGCATGCAGAGAACTGTCTGCTATTATTATAGCATTTGAGGTCTCTTTCGGCAAGAAAACTTCCTGATTCGGCTGAAACCCGGTTCCTTTCTGTTTGTAGTTCACGTTTCTTTCCTCCTTCTTGATATGATAATGCTTACACATGATCTGTAACCGTTCTTGCCATAATTTAAGGAGGAAAACGAAAGAAAGGGAATTTGTTGGCAGACAAAAAGAACACGACCGAAAAGGCCGTGTTAAGAGGGGAGAAGGGTGACGGCATATCCTGTATGCTTTTGTGGTGTCTTTTGTCACCCTCTCGTTCTAGGATAGCATGGCTCCACCAAAGATACAAGAAAAAGAAGTGTTTGGAAGCAGAAAAAATGAAAAAGACGGTTACAGATTCCTTGTATCAATATTATCAGACGCTCGAATGAAGCGTCTTTTTCATATCAAGAAAGAAAGGAAGAAAAGAAATGAAATTAGGAATTTTTACTCTGTCATGCACAGAAACCAAAGGAGACGAAAGCGGCCATACCAAAATTGTATGCACTTCCGTAGACAAAAAAGAGATATTCGAGCGTTTGTGTGAAATCATTACTACACAGGGCAAAGAATTTATTGGTTCCAACGAATTTGACAGAATAAACTGCCAGATAATTCCGCACGCAGATTGGGTGATTGTTGGCTATAAAATGCAGTGTTATTCCCTCCAGTTTGAAATCTCTCACGAAACCAGACCGGATTTGACTCTGCTTTTTCAGATTCATAGTTCTTCCCTGGATGTTCCCGGAGAAGTAAAAATGAATCTGGTTGATGAGATCCAAAAGGAAGATTTCACAGAAGATTTTGAAAAAGCCTTATCTGAAGCGGTTGAAAATGGAGAAATTTTTCCGGCCATCCGGGAATATTGTGTTGGAAACCCGAACGTCACCGATGCTGCATGGAGCTTGTATCAGGAAAAACAGGATTGCAATGTCTGCTATAATGACCTGATTGCTGACGTGGTTTCTAAGATCACTAAGGGAATCTCCCTGGATCGTAAGGTCTTGGCATATCTTTTGCGAAAATTCCAGTCTCTGCCCGTAGATAGTTTTGGCCAGATCAAAGAAGAATTTCTGGGATTTCCTGTCAAAACAAATCTGTGTTGTATCCGGTCATGGTTTGTGAGTGCTGGAGCTTTCGAACCTGAAAGAAGCTAGGAAAGAAAAATTTTTAGAATTTTGTAAACCAGGAACCTAATCTGGTTATAAACCACTCAGAAAGAGGAAAAGAAAGGAAGAAATAATATGCGATTAAAGAAATCTTTGCTGGCCGCAGCTCTTTTGGCCGTAGGAATGCTGTCCATTCAGGGCTGCCAGAAAAAAGCAACATATGCCATTGAAAATGACCATGTAAAAGTGGCGGAATATAAGGGAATATCCGTAAAAAAGGTGGAACCTATAACCGTAGACGCCGACTATCTGGCAGAAAAATTTGCCGGGGTGGTAGAGTACTACAATTCCTTTATGAACACCAGCTATTCCGGTACAGATGATGATACCGTCGCCGCTGTCACCGGCGGCAGCTTCTCTACTTACGATGACTGGTGCGAGAACGTCACAGCCGGATATACTCGTGGCGAACAGCAAAATGCCATCACGGACATGGCCCAGGCTGTATGGGATGTGGTGTTCCAGAATTCAGAATTAGGCAGCTATACCAAGGAGGAATACGAGGACAGAAAACAGTCCGTGGAGGAATCCATGCTTGCTTATGACGATGTAGAAACCGTGGAAGATTACTGCAAAGTCGAAGATATTACGGCGGAACAGTATCAGAAAATCCTGGATGAGACAACGCTGTATTTCCTGAAATACTATGCGATCTTGGATGCCATTGGAGAACAGGAAGGGATCTGCCCCACGAAAGAGGAGATCCAGACAGAGTATATTGACGAACACATGAAGCAGTTAGGTTCAGAGGAGGGCAGCGAGGAATGGAATGCGGAGTATGAAGCCACCATGGAATTGTACGATGACTATTACTATTCCGAACTTGTCAACCGGGTATTCAATTTCCTTTACGAAAATGCGGATATCAAATAATTTTTGTTTTTTCCTCCTCGCCTATTCCGTATATAGGAGCGGAGGCCAAGGATAGCACATTATTTCAGATAATATAAATGAGGAAAAATGTATGAAAGTAAAGGATATGAATGTAGGACAGTTTGCATCCTGGTATACACTCACTGGTTGGTTCTGCACTGTAAAAACAGCTTTTGATATTGACAAGGTACGGTTCGACTTTGTTAAGTCAGGAACGGGCGGACAGGAAAACTTCAGTATTTATGTAGGGACAGATCAGTTTGATCTTCTTTGTGATGACATTCTTTCTTTCCGATTCGCAAAGAAATTGGAAGCAGATAAAGCAAACGACTACCCGAAAGCATGGGAATACATCACTGGAGCAAAAGCGGCATTGGAATTACATATCGGAGCCGGGAAAAATACCCCTATTGTAATCCAAGGGCGGGACAAGACAAAAAAGAATGCCAACTGTTTTGTCGGTGTTCCCAGTTATGATGAATTACGGATTATGGCCAAAGACTTCCGGCGGCTTTCTGGAACACATTTTCAGAAAAAATGCCAGAAGTGCTTAGAAGAAGCCGGGAAATATCATAATCCTACCGCAGATGAAGCTGATGCGGCGGGATCTGCCACAGACAACTCAAACGAACCATTATATTAAAATCGGCTGATATACCTGATAAATAGTATATCAAAAAGTGTGGTGACTGAAAGAAAGGTGCGCTTCATAAAGCGGCTGCCAACTAGGCATGGGGGCTCATTCCCCCTCCACACTTTTCTGCAGCAAGGAGTACGATACTTTTGCCTGCAGACCCTATTTCTTCCTGTTGATATGATATTCCACCGGGCGGCCAATGGGCAGCGACTTCTATAGCAGGACAGAAACTTAACGGGCTCATCACCCGCCGGTGGATTTGGAGACATTTTGGTTCCTTTACATCGACTTCATTTGTGACGCTGACAAGAATCCTATGGGATAGACACCTATTGGGATGCGTATCTCCTTTAATAATCCGCCCCACCTAAATGTCTCCATCGTCCTTTCTTTCATTTTTCGGTGACTGCGATAGCATTGCGGAAATGCACCGAGTTTATGCTTCGGGAATCGAGGGGTTCGAGCCCTCTCCGCAGTCAGACGTGGAATTCATATCCACAAAACAAGGGAATATATCCCGGAAAGGGGAGCGGATAATCCGCAAAATCTATGAAGTATCTTCTCATAGCTGAAAAACCGTCCCTGATGAGAGCCATCCAGGGCTGCTATAAAAAGCACCGGGAACAGATCGTACCACGGGTAGGAGAGATTGAATTTATCGCTCTGTCCGGCCACGTATGTCATTATGCTGAACCAGGAGAATACAAAGAATGGGATAAGCCCTGGCAGCAGATTACTTATCCGATGATCCCGCAGCGGTGGGCCATCAAAGGAATTGATGACGATTACAAAAAGAAAACCCTCGCTGCTGTAAAAGCTAAGGCCAAAGAGTGTGACGCATTGATTTGCGCCACAGATTCAGATATTGAAGGATACGGCATTTTCTATTTGCTGACAAGCTATCTGGGGCTGCGAAAAATGGAAGCTTTGCGGTTTGTGGAGCATTCTTTGACGGATTCCGAGATCCTGGCGTCGCTGTTGTCCATGACCAATATTTATACGGATCCAGTTCATCAGAATTTTACGAGTGCTTTCCTGATCCGTTCTCAGGCTGACTGGCTTTATGGGTTCAATTTGTCCCGGGTTGTGACGGTAGCAAGCGGCTCCCTGAAAACCGTCGGCCGGGTTAAGGCTCCGACGATTAAGATCGTCTACGACCGTTGCAACGAGATTGATAATTTCAAAAAGAAAATTTCCTACATGGTAGAAGCTGACTACGGAGATTTCAAAGGAAAACTCGTGGATAAGAAAGGCCAGACCATTCAGTATAAAAGGAAAGAGGACATTCCGAGTGATATTCCTATGACGGCCATTGTATTAGGCGTACAGCAAAAGGAAATTACTACACACTGCCAGAAGCTGTATGACCTCTCCAGCCTGCAGTCAGATGCTGGCCGTGTTTATGGGTATTCACCGCAGGAAACCCTCGATATTGCTCAGTCGCTCTACGAGACTAGGAAAGTCCTGTCTTACCCGAGGACCCAGTGCCGGTTTGTCAGCCGGGAAAGGGCCAAAGAATTCCCGGAAATGCTTTCAGCGCTGTTGTCTTTTCCAGAGCTGCAGAAAGCGAGAGAACTGGCCGGGGAGAAGTTTTCCCTGGGACAGGCCGAGAACAGTCGGGTCGTAAATGATGCAGAAGTTCAAAAAGAGGCCCATGATGCGTTGCTCCCGACAGGAGTTGTTGTGGATCTGGATAAATTGCCTGTAAAAGAGCGGAATGTGTATTTTTTAGTGTGTAAGCGCCTGATGGAGCAGTTTCTGCCAGATGCTGTCAGTCTCAAAACTGCAGCTATATTCGGTCACGCAAATAAAAGTGGTTATTGGTTTAAGGCCGAGGGATCTGTAACAGTAGAAAAGGGCTGGCGAATGCTTTCTCCTGAGCGAGCGGAAAGTGAATTGCCCCCTCTGAAAAAGGGAACTCCATTAAACGCTCAAAAAATATACCCCGTGGAATGTACGACGAAGCCTCCCAAACGCTTCACACAGGCATCACTGGCAGACGCAATGGAGGGCATCGCAAAGCTGATCGACGACAAAGAAGCAAGCAAATCACTTGCGGAATCGAAAGGAATCGGGCAGCCCTCTACGAGAGCCAAAATCATCGCAGACATCATCCGCTATGGATACGTTGCGGAAAAGGACGGAAAACTCTATATCACAGAACTTGGGAAAGAATATATCGCATCACTCAAAGGGATCGGCATTGAAGATCCTATTTTTGCAGCCCGAATGGATATGCAAATCAAACGGGTCCAAAGAGGCGAAGAACAGAGGCAGACGGCCTATAATGCTGTATTATCTGGTTTGCAAGAGCTTTGCGGAAAAGTAGATCTTTCCCACGTCCAGCGGTACGAAAATTCACAAACAAACGTGATATGTCCGAACTGTGGAAATCCTTATATGGAAGGAAAGTGGTATTACACCTGTAAGTGTAAGGATAAGAAAATCCGCAAAAACGTCTGTGGACACCTTATTACTCACGATGAATTGCAACAATTATCGCAAGGGAATGCGATAGGGCCTTTTAGTATGCAGTCAAAGGCCGGGAAATCATTCTTTGCGGAACTTACCATGAATAACGCAGGAGAATTGAAGTTTGAATTTTCCAATAAACAGAGGAGATAAAGATGAAAGTAATAATAAATGCAGGTGATAAGGAATTTCACTTCGATTTATCGAAGGAAAACGTTGTGGCAATGATTGAGCAAGCCTATAAACATGAGGGAAAAGAGGCTGGGAAACAAGTCGATATCATAAAAGAAAGCGAAGCTTTGGAAGAGCCTAAAGAACATCCGCAGAGAGGATATAAGGGATTTATGATTATTCGCTGCCCGAAGTGCGGAAAAACAAGAGGTTTTTATCAACGCACTCTCGCAACAGAATATCAATGCTTCTGCGGGAAACCTATCCACTTGGAAAAATCAAGACCGGTATTCTTGGAATGCAAAGGCTGCGGGGAATCCTTAAAATATCGCACCAATATCAAGGATGATACATTTGACTTTCCATGCGTTGAATGTAAGAATTTGGTCACACTGACTCTCAACAAGCACAAAAATGCGTATGTTACCTCTCCTGAAAAATAGGTAGCCCATTGGGCCGCCTATTTTTTTGTCAGATTTCAAATTTTCGATAATTTCTGGTTCATTTGGGTTATGAAAAGGGAAACAAAACCTCATCCATTGGTAAGAAAGGAGGAAGCCGGACTCTCGGCTGTAAAAACATGGATAAAACGGTTATAAGTTTCCTCGAAGAATTAACCAATATCTTCCAGGAATTGATCCAGAAGTTAATGTTCTGGGTTTTCGATTTTTTTTCGTCAAATGGCTTTGTGCCAACCCTATCAACAATCCGTCTGAGTACAAGTAGTTTTTTTGTGCTGTTCACGGATACCGAAACAAGCACCAACATTTTTAATTCATTGCTGAATAATGTGATTTTACCTGCTTCGATTGGTATTGTTATCATTTTGATCTCCTTTTCATTGTACAAGTCCATTGTCTCTGACAAGGAAACAGAATCAGCCATGAAAATTTTTATGAGAGCAGGGATTTCCTTACTTCTGGTTATTTCTATTATTCAGATCATGCATGTGCTTCTTTCTGCCGGAGGAACTGTTCAGAATCTCATTAACAACGCAATTACCGGCGCATTTGGCGGGATCAACGAAGACACCGCCCAAAACCTTAATACAGCAGCGGGAGAGGTCATGGGGTCTGAAATTGACGGAGTGTCATCTATAAGCGATAGTCTCAAAGGGCTTGGAACAGCACTTGTCGCCGCAGTTTTATGTGTAATTTTAACTTGGAAATATTTTAAGCTGGTACTTCAGTACCTGTCCCGCTATGTACGAGTGTATATGCTGACAGTATTTGCGCCGCTGGCTTCCGCATCAAAAGCTTCAGAATCCTCCGAAGAAATTTTTAATTCTTATATCCGCATGTATGTGGGCTGCCTGATTTCTGTCGCCATATCGCAAGCATTGCTGCTGTCTATGAAATTTGCATGTTCTGTCACGCTGAATGCAGGGCAACTCCGATTACTTATTTTATACTACTGTCTAACTCTCAGTTACGTTTCCTTTGCCGAAGAAATTGACACTTACCTCGATAAACTGAAACTGAACATCGCAGGAAATACTAAACCTATGATGACCTCTATGTTTGGACGCCTGGCTCAGACCTGGGCAACCGGAATGTTAGCAAAAGGAGGAGCGCATGTTGTAGGAAAAGCCATGGGAGCAGCGACTTCTGCCGCCGCAATTCCGCTCCAGGGAGCGGTCAAAGCAGTTCAGAATGCCGGAGCCAATGCTTCTGCCGGAACCTTATTAAAAGGCGCTGGAAAGGCTGCTGAGGGACTGGCCGGGAAGAAGACAAATATTCCGACCTCAGATAAAAAGGCGATAGAAAACGCCACAAAAGATATGCGTCAGCAGTCCATGAGCCGTGTGTCTGCTCTTGGTGCAGACAATAAGGTGTCCGGAACGATTTCCCAGAAAAACGGGAAATTTGAAGTGGATAAAAATCTGGGAGCAGCCGCCGGTAACACCATGGAAGAAAAACTTGCAAATGCAATGGATATGGCCGGAAGCAATGCTAAGGGTGGTATCAACAACGCAAATATACTTGGAGCAAACGGAAGCCACTACAATATATCGAAATCGGTGGATAAAGATGGGATCGCTTCCTTCGGCATCAAAGATACGGATCATGGCATTGCCCTCGATACCAGTGGAATTTCGAATTGGCAGGATGCCGTCAACGCTGTAAGCGCCGCTTCCGGAGGAATTTCAGGCGATAGCGAATTTTATGGTTCTACCGGAGAGGTATTCCGTACCACATCCGACGGTGGAGATATGAATGTATCCCAGAACGCCGGCTCTTATGAAACTTCAGCCGAAGCTGTATCCCGTGCGGAATCTTTCCTTGATACTGGCGGTGGATACCGGGTAAGCAATGGCCTCGGATATTCTTCGCAGCCAGTAGACGCATCACAGGTAGGTTCAGAAATGGCGAAAGCTGAAACCACTATGGTCAGTTTCTCCAGAAATGATGGCCGACAGTTTACCGGAGCTCTTCATCCAGACGGCTCCATAAGCGTATACGACCGGAAAAGTAATCAGGACATGAAGTTTCAGGATATCAACTCTTTCGCTTCGTTGAACCATATTGACAGCGTTTCCTTCTATGGGAATGGATCGTATACAGGCTCAAACGGTAGTGACATTTTACGCCAGCAGGCCGCAAAAAATGCCCGGAAAAGCTTCTTTGATCGGAAGTAGGAAGGAGGATTATTTTGAATATTTTAAAAACAGTATCAAAACTGGTCCTCGCTTTCGTTCGAACGCTTCAAGGACTGGTTATGCGGCTCATGGGCTGGGCGTTCCACTATTTTACTTCCGAGGACTTCCTGCCGAAGATGGGAACGCTCGGAGATGGAACGGGGAACTTTTATGAATTGTTCTATAGCAGTAGCGCAGATGCCAACATCTTCAACCTGTTATTGAGCAAAGTGATAGTCCCCACCTGTATTGCCATAGTGATTATTTTATTTGCTTTCTCGATGTTTAAATCCATGGTTTCACAAAAGGAAGTGGAATCTCCACTTAAAACAGTTGCACGCTCATTCATATCGCTGGTTTTAATGCTCATATCCCTGAGCGTCTGCACTGTACTCTTGAATGCAGGAAACTACGCACAGGTATGGATTGGAGATGCAATTAATGAAACGACTGGCGGAGTTACAGATGAATCTTTCCGAAATCTGGAAGCCAAATCGGAAGAAATGCTCGGAAATTCGTCTACCTATTCTGCAGAAGAAGTGGCCATGGCCCAGGAAAATCAAAAGACCTGGGAAGAAGGTTATCAAATGTATCTTCGTGCTGGCGGAACGGATGACGGAATTGAGAAATGGCTGGATACAACGGATGCATCAGGCTCAAAAATTGGAACAATATGGCCTTACCATGACCTGAACGGCGACGGAGCACTCAACGAGGCGGATTACGATATGGCTTTGACCATTCAGCATACTTCCAGCTCCGAAGAACTTTCCAGCAATGTATACCAGATTGGTATATGTATCCTATCATCGTTCCTTGGCTTGGTATTGACCTGGAAATTCCTGAAGATGATCTACATGTACCTGAATAAGTATGTCCGTATCGCCATGCTGATCGTGTTTTCGCCGCTGTCCTGCGCTGCATATGCCTCTGAATCAAGCGAAGATATTTTCTTTTCCTACGTGAGAATGTATGTGACTTCACTTATTTCTCTTGTTATTACACAGGCTCTGGTCCTGGCGATGCAATTTGCTTGCTCCGTAACTCTCAATGCAAGCAGCCTTTCGTTAATGGTCCTATATTATTGTTTGACCTTATCCTATGTCCGCTTTGCGGAAGACATTGATATGTATCTCAATAAGGTCAAACTGAATGTAGGAGCGCAGCAGCGAGAACCGGCCTTCGGCAATATCGGTATGATGGCCGCCCGTTTAATGGACATATCTATAGTAAAAGATCTCCTTGGTGGCATGGGCCGTGCGGTTGGCGGAGCCGCTTCCGCTGCAGCACATCCAAGTCAGACCATGGCAGCAATCGGAAACACATTTCATGGAATTGGAGCCAGTGGCAGCATTCTTGCTTCCACTGGGCAAGCAGCAGGCGCAGCGACTGTGCCGACGGTTATGGCTGGTATGGGAGTAGCTCTTACCAATATCCCAGTGTCACAAAAAAAAGCAGTGAAAACAGCTGCAGATACAGCTCTTGGAATGGCGCAGGCTACCGTTACGGGATATACTGGACAACAAGCTATGCAGAGAACAGCCAGATGTTCTGATGGTAAGTATGCGGTAGAATCCATTGCTGGCTCAGCGGACAATGTATTAGATGCCATTCAAGGCCAGGAAGGAATTGTAGCGGCAACCATACTGGGCGAAAATGGAGCAGCCTATAACATTGAAAAGAAAACGGACCGCCTTGGCAATGATGTATTCAAAATTCAAGACACCTCACATGGATTATTACTTGACGGGGAGCCTGCCAACACCTGGGATCAGGCAGTGATGAAAGTACATGAGGCCGCCGGCGGGATTACTGGCGAATCTGAGTTTTCTTCTGAAAGAGGCGAAATTTTCCGAACCCACGATGGAACCTCAGATGTAATGAAGCAGGAAGGAACCTATGAAACCTGGGGAGATGCCCTGAATCGCATGGGGGCATATGATTCTTATGAACTCACGAATGAAGCCGGCTATCAGGCAGAAACGGATTCCCTGAATAAGGTAGCGAACGCTTTAGGAAAGGTCGAGAGCGTAGATATGAAAGGTGAGAGAGGAGATGGCGGCGTAATACACGCCACTCTCGACAGCCGTGGAAGCGTTTTTGTGACAGATGAAAATGGACACAAGAAAAGATATTCCGGAATTGATGCGTTTCAGCAGGCGGAAGGTATTGAGAAACTTTCCTTCTCAACAGATCGAAAAGGCGAAACTCGGAATAAGCGAGCCAAAAAAATTTTTCATTAAAATCAAAAAAAATTTGCTCATCTCGTAAACGGACGCTTTGTTTGGTTACAGAAAGCTGTGAAAACAAACAAGATAGAAGGAGGTTTGCGAAGATGTTTTCTGAAAAAGCAAAAAGCTTTGCAAATGAGGCAAAGGCCAATGTGAATTATGCCATGACACGTATGACTACCGGCGCAATGCTGGCTACAAGCACACTGTTAATGACCGTCTATGCCGAGGATGACATAGGAACGGATCTGGTAACTAAAGTGAAGAATATTGCCAGCAAGGCGTATGGCCTGATTGTAGGTGTAAGTTCCTTTGTGGCAGCTTTTTTTGTCGCAGTGTGTCTGTTCTACATGATGCTCAGTAAGGATGAAAAAAAGGTCAATTCTTCAATGGATTGGCTGAAGCGAATTATTGTTTGCTGGGTATGTATCTTCCTGGTATCCGCACTGTTTAACTGGCTGATTTCAAATCTTGGACTGAGTTCCGGAACGACTCTCCAGATCAACGGCTAAGTCTCAACACCCGAAAATGTGGGCAGGCTCCTGGTTTTGCTTTTGCAGAGCCAGGATCTGCCCCATTTTTTTTGTAGAAGGAGGGAAAAAGCGAATGGCCGACGAAAATCGTGACCAAACAGGAAACAACGCAGCTTTGGCAGCGGCTGGAGCTGTCGCCACTTCCAAAAAAAGTAATTCCAAAAAGAAGAAAAAGTGGAAGGGAAAAGCTATATTAATTGTTGGACTCGTAACCTTTTCCTTTTTAGGAGCCTATGTTCGCACTCATTTTTTTCAGTTATATTTCCAAGGCGTTCTGGGATTTTCTGATGCACAGGAATATGCGGATGTCACCACAGAGGCAGACAAAGACCAGATAAATTCCGTGGTAGAAGAATACTATGCAGATTCGTCCCATTATAACGCCGCCATCCAGCAGGCAGAAGCCTTGATACAGGAATACATTGCGGAAACCGATCAGGACAACGAGGATACCTTCAATAATGGATATGCTGGGGAAAACCATGAATTGGCGGATGCTGAACGGGATATCAATAGTGCGGAAGAATTTCTGGGCGGCGGAAAACTGCAGAAATATATATCCTCATATATCCTCGAATACGCCACGTCCGCACAGCTTCGCTCTATTGAACACGGCGGAGAAGAAGCAGCGAATGTTCTGGCTGTCTTGGAACAGCGGTTGCTGGGCTCTGCTTTGAAATTGCATTCCCAATGGGTTCGGACATCAGATCCAATGAACTCACGAACAGAAGAAAGAGATACCGGATTGCTGGATTCCAACGGCGACCCCATAACTGAAACCTGGTATATTTACTGGAACTCGTATTCCATTCTCTTATACAATGGGGAGGATGCTTCTTCGGTGGATGGAGTTGACTGGGATACATCCACAGAAGATGAGGACGAAGATATTATCCTGGATCTAATTGATGGGGAGGATAACGGAGAAACTGAAAATGTCAAAGAGGGCCTGAAATCCTATCATGGGAGCGGGATAGACGGGCAATCATCCACAGAACCGATTACACCTATAGCGACCGCTTCCGTAACACCACAGGTTGTACCGCATGAGGCCCCAAGGCTTGGTGGACTCATCGAAAACATTAAAAGTATATTATCCAGCATTTACGAACATTTTGTCCAGGAACTGTTTACCTTAAAAGAGCGGGGTCCAGTTCCGAAGGTAACTACTTTACAGTATAATTCCGCCGCTTATGCCGGCAGTACATACATAGGCGGGAATGCTGCGCTGGCTGCAATAGAACAGTATCGTAATTGTCAATACAAATGGGGTGGAACGGATCCGGAAACCGGTATCGACTGCTCTGCGCTTATCTGGCTTTCTTACCGGGATGTGGGATACACGGACATTGCCCGAACCTCAGCAAACCAAAGGGCGCAATGTATCATGTTGAACCAGTATTGGAGCTATGAAGAGTGGGAGGCCATTAAGAAGCCTGGAGATTTGATTCTGTTTTCCGGACATGTGGCAATGTACGTAGGCACAACAGAAGATATGCGGAACTATGGAGTGAGCGATGCGATTATTCAGGAGGAGCGGCTTTCTGACGGCACAGAATATTGTCTGGAGGCAAGCAAAGAGAACTGTGATGGCCCTGGAGATGGCGTAAAATTCTCCACTCTGCAGAGCAATATTCGGGATTGGAACTTCCTTGGCTGCGGCCGTCCATACGATACGACAACGTTCAGCATCAGTGGAGACATGGCATCCTTGTACCAGTTCTTCATTGCTGCGGGCATGACCCCAGAGGCAGCCAGTGGATTAGTCGGAAATCTTGCAGTTGAAAATGGAGCCTTTAATCCGACTCTTATCAGCCGTGCGGGATATTTTGGCTTGGCTCAATGGAGCCCATCCAGGAAGGCAAATTTAATGAGATATTGTCAAGGAGAAGGGCTGGATTTTCAATCTGTCAGTGGACAAGCTAATTTTATTGTATTTGAGATGCGGACAAGCTATAACAGCTTATGGGAGCACCTGAAGCATTGTCCCAGCGCTTCCCTGGCTGCCCAGGATATTTGCCTTGCTTATGAAGGGGCGGTCACTAATAACATTTTGGCCGGGATCTATCAGGGAGACTATTCGCCATCACAGAAAGGCCGACAAAGATTGCAGGCACTCGGAAAAAGAGTACAGCAGGCTGAAAATGCCTATGCGACGTTAGCGCAATAATGATTTGGGCCGGTTCCAGCCGGCCCTCTTAAAAAGGAGGAGCTTATGGTTCAATTTTTTTTCGTTTTTATGATTACATTTTTGGCAGGAGTTCTTGCCGTCTTGACCCAAGTAGTTTTTGTAATGGAAAAAGAAAATGTTTTTACACGTAAAATAAAGTATACGATCTCTATAAGGGGATTGATTCTGGGATTATTTGTATTTTTAGCCTTTTATGTCATTCTGTTTCAGGTTATGGGACTACATTTTTGACGGAGGAATATTCTTATGAAGAAAAATCATAAACTACAGTTCGCATTTCTTCTGGCCTTGTTGCTTTGTTGTGCCTTTCGAGGGCAAAAGACATACGCCGCAGAGCCGACCGAATATGGAAATGTAAAAATCCAATTCATGGTGGATTCTGTTTATCAATATAAGAAAAGCATCCAGATCTGCTTTAAAAATGCCGAAACGGATAAATTATATACCGTTTCCTGTGAAAATTTCCGGGATGATGTTTGCGATACACAAATGCCCGAAGGAACATGGACATATTATTCCATGCAGTTTGAAAATCAGGCCGTATATGGAGCTATCGGATGCTTATTGGATCAGGAATCCTTCACAGTTTCAAAGAATTCTGTTTCCGAAATAACAGTTTTGGTTGAGGAACATAATACGGAAACACAGATGATGAATGTAGAGCTTCAACAATTAAATAATCTGACTTTTAAAGGAACCGTGCAAATATGGATGGCAGGAGAGTCCGATGCGTATTACACCGATTCTGAAAAATATTCCGGATCTACATACTCCGGTTCCCGCATCAAAGAGAGCTACATCCTACGCTTTGACCCCAATGTGGGATATACTGTTCCGATTGATGCCGGAACATACACCATTACGAATATCAACGTATACGATGAAAACCTGAATCCCATGGACGTAGCATATGAGAAAGTGATTAAAATTGGACGATATAACGACCATCCGCAAATTCAGCTATCCATTTGGGACGCAGGAACCATGTCTGACATCGGAGATAAATACGAAACAAAAAAAGCAACTGCGATGCCTGCCTATTCCTACGTATATTATACGAGAAAAGTGGAATCTTTCAAAGAAACACTCGGAATAGAAGAGGAATCCCCGTTTGCGGAGCTGGAAAATCAATCACCGGAAGAAATTGAAAAAGGTAAGCAGGAGGAAAAGGCATATCAGGAATGGCTGGACGCCGGCGGGCGTACCGAAGATGATACGGTTTCCAATGATTCGAAAAATAACGTTCTCCCTTATGTGGGAGGCATTTTGCTAATGTTTTTATCCTGCGGAGGCGTTCTATATTTTTTCTTAAAGAAACGTTCTTAGGCATGTCCTACGAGGCAACCCATAAAGGGCTGCCTTTTTTTCTAAAAAATTTTTCAAAAATTATATATGAACAGTCTGTTTGGTTATGAAATAGGAAAAGGAAATGAAAGGAGGAAGCCGACCAACGGCTGTTCAATTTTTATGAACGTAAATGATTACGAGAGAAAGGTATATATCATTCCTTTGAATTTTGCTATTGAAGGGAAAGCAATCCGGGGGATTCCCTTACGAAATATCTTGGAAGCGGCAGTTATCTTTGTATTTTTCCTGATTCCAGATGTTTTGTTGATGCCGTCTTTCACGGCCAAAATTTATGGTGGAGTCGTATGCGCTGTTCCGGCCGCAGTCGCCCTTATAGGAATCAATGGACTCTCCTTGACATCATTTTTTTCTGATATTCTGCGCTATCGTGGATGTAACACCGTCTATGCCAAACCTACGCCGGAAGCTATTTTAGTCCGAGAGCGTCAGATTATTCGGGAAAAGCATAAGATTCTTCAAGAAAAGGAAAAACAGCAAAAAAAGCAAGAGAAAGAAGAATTGGCGCTGGCAAAAGCATCGAAAAAGCAGGTCTTAAAAGAGTCAAAGCAGAAACGCCGTCCCAAAAAGCAGACGGATGTGTTTGGTTAAGGAGGGCGCTATGTTGAAAAAGAAAGCATCCGCAGCCAATGCTGCGTATTCTGAAAAGGAAATCCGGAAACAGCTCGCCAAAAACAGAGGGGCCAGAAAAATAGAAAAACCGGATTCTGCCCCTGAAATGGAGAAAGAGAATCCCCTAGAAGGGCAAACATTCAAAGAACGTATCGCTTACCTGAGAGGACTAAATGGAGCCAAAAATAAAGAGGCTGCCACAAAAGAAGCCAAGGATGTAAATATTGAAAAGATAGAGGATGACGTTCTGATCGAACGTCCGATTCCTATGACGATGGCATCCACCCTGTTCCCGATTAAAGATATTATTGGCGGAATGATCATTACAACAGATGGGCGGTATATCCGTATAATGGAAGTACTGGCACTTAACTTCCTTTTGAAGGGCGCACTGGAGCAGGAAATGATAACCAATAGCTTTGAGGCATTTCTCCGTATCGCTCCGCAAAAATTTCAAATTAAGTCTGTCGCTAAACGGACTGATATTTCCTCTTTTGCAGCAAAAATGGAAGAGGATTATTACCGTGAAAAAAATTTACAGACAAAAAAGATGATTGCAGACGGAAGAAATTTTTTACTCGAATTAGGTAACTCCGAAAGCGTTTCTAGGCGTTATTTTTTTGTATTTGAAGTTCCAGAACAATACACAAAGGGAGTCCAGGTAGATGAAATCCGGGAAAAATCCCAGTCCCTGTGTAATCAATATGCGGCTTATCTACAAGGCTGTGGCAATAAAGTCATGCCGGGATATGATGATACGAAAACCGTAACACAGATGCTTTTCGATATTATGAATCGAAATAAAAATTCAACAACAGATTTTGACACTCACTTTGATCGGGTATATGAATTTTATCAGAGAACCTATGGGGAGCGTTCCATTGAATTGATTCCGATGGGAGAATTTGTCACTCCGTATCGAATTGATATGCGTGGCGCTGATTACATCAAAATGGACGACATGTACTACGGATTTTATTTTGTCCGTGGAGATTCCATTCCCGCTAAAGTCTATACCGGATGGGTAAGCAATCTGACCAATATGGGAGAAGGGATTGACGTAGACATCTTTATAGAGCAGCAAAAACGTGAAGCACAGGCTGAGCGTATTCGTCGAAACCTTATGTGGAAGAAACACGACATCCAAGGCATGAGTGACACAAACCAGGATTTTGACGCTGCCAGCGGTTCCATTTCATCTGGATATTATCTGAAACAGGGTCTGGCAAGCGGAAATGAGTTTTATTATGCCAATTTCTTGATCACGATCACTGCAGACAGTCTGGAATTATTGCGGAAAAAGATGGAAGCAGTTAAGGATAACCTGCGTTCCAAGCAAATTATGCTCGGTAGTCTTCGCTATGAACAGGATCGGGTTTTACAGGCATACATGCCGCTTTGCAATCTGGATAGAAAAATTTTCAAACGTGCCAGGCGGAATGTATTGACAAGCGGATTAGCAAGCTATTATCCATTCTGTTCATCTGAGATTTGTGACGAAAATGGTATTCTTCTGGGCGTTAATGAAATGAGCGACTCTATTTGTATGGCGGATTTCTTTGATACGACGCAACACAAGAACGCAAACATTGCAATTATGGGCTGTACAGGAGCCGGAAAATCCTATCTTGTGCAGTTATTGGCTATGCGGCTTCGCATGAAGGGAATTCAGGTATTTATATTGGCTCCCGATAAGGGCCATGAGTTCATCCGTTCCTGTAATGCGATTGGCGGTGAATTCATTCATGTGAGTCCCGGAAGCAAGCAGGCAGTCAATGTCATGGAAATCCGCCCCAGGGATCGAAAAGCAACAGATGTCCTGGATGGACTCGCAATGGACGAGTCTGAACTTTCTCTAAAGATACAGACCCTTCATAACTTCTTCAAGCTGCTGTTCCCAGAAATTTCTCCAGAGGAAGACCAGATCTTGGATGACGCTATGATTTTGGCCTACAAAAATAAAGGCATCACCCATGATAATGATTCTTTGTGGGATCCAAAGAACCCAGGACACTATCGGAAAATGCCGTTACTTGGTGATGTATATGAAATTGTCAAGGATATGCCGGGAACAGACCGAATCAGTGGTCAGCTTCGTAGACTGGTCAGCGGAAGCGCTGCATCCTTGAATCAGCAAACCAATGTAGATTTGGACAACCAGTTCATTGTTTTCGATGTTTCTACATTGAAAGGAACCCTTCTGAACGCTTATATGTTCATGCTGCTGGATGTCGCTTATGCCAAAGCGAAGGAAAATCGAACCAAAAAGAAAGCCATCATTATTGATGAGGCATGGCAGGTCATAGGTTCAAAATCTACATCGGCCGCTGCAGATCAAATCCTGGAAATGTTCAAAATCATTCGTGGTTATGGCGGATCCGCCATTTGTGCGACACAGGACCTGAAAGATTTCTTTGCGCTGGAAGAAGGGAAATACGGAAGCGGAATCATCAATGCCTGCAACACAAAAATTGTCCTTAACCTAGAGAAAAAAGAGGCGGATACAATTCGGGATCTGTTGGATTTATCTCAGGATGAATATAAGAAGATCCTCCAATTTGATAAAGGACACGCTCTTTTATCATCATCCGGAAACAATGTGCCGATTCATATTCGTGCCTCCAGAATGGAAAATAATCTAATTACCACAGACCGTGGCGAATTGGAACGAATTATGCTGCAGATGCAGTCAGAGCAGAGAGGGGCGTGAGTGAAATGTATGAGATTGTCGGTGTAAGGGGTAATATCATCCGCCTCGATGAGCTCCCGGAAGAAGAGAAGAAAAAAGCTCTTGCCTATGAGATTACAGAATTACTGGAATTATTCGGACCCATGAAACGACAGTTGTTGGTTCGGTATTTCACGGAACGCCATGCTATGATAGTTGTGGAATGCCTGAAATCTATGGAACGTGTTAAAAAGGTAGCATCTTACGAGGATTACTATACAACGGATTCCAGGCTGTTTGATACCACCTATTTTACCTCCCCAAAAATCAATGGGGAGGTAAACACCTTTGAAAATATTAAAAATTTCAATGGCTTTTTGGAAAAACTGGAACTGCGCCAGAAAGCATTTGCTGTTTTCTTAAACTTTCGTGAGTTTGGAGCGCAACGATGGTATTTGGGTTCCAATCCTATGAAACCATGGTTAATTTTAAGTTTTGTCGCAAGAGAAAAACTCTTCCATGTAGTTTATGTCACGGACTTTAATGCCATTTATGCCAACGATATTACCGCAGATCCAAGAGAAATCCGAGATCGTCTGGCTCTTATCTATACCGATGAAGATAAGAAGGGCTATACTGAAAACCAAGTACAGGGAGTCAAGGCATACGTAAAAGTAGATGAAAATTATCATGTTGTCATAAAAAAACCATAATTTTGTTTTTTTAATGAGAATCTTCCGTATGTAGGGATAGAAAAACGAATAAGAAAGGAGGATGGCTGACAAGCTTTGTTAGCCAACAGCAAATGAATATTGCGATTGATACAGGTAATAAAAACATCAAAACGGTAAGCCAGGTATTCGTATCTGGAATTGCCGAGCGGGCGACTGAGCCAACTATGAGCCCGAAAACTGACTGGATTCGTTATAATGGAACCTATTATGTTTTGTCCGAGCTCAGAGAGGAATATCTGCGAGACAAATCCGAATCCAATCGGTATTTTATCCTTGCCCTTATTGGCATTGTAAAAGAATTGGAACGAGCAGAAAGCCTGGGACAGCTCCGGTATGACAGAGACACAGAATACAACGTACGGCTTCTTACCGGCCTCCCGCCGGCTCACATGGAAGACGGTGATCTGAAAAAGAATTATCGTAGATATTTCAATACCGGGGGCCCGGTACAGGTGTTTTATAACGGCCGGACTTGGGTGATCAACATTCGCAGTGTACGAATCTATGCTCAGTGCTTTGCTGCACTCATGTCTAAGCCGGAGCTACTGATTGGGAAAAACCGTGTCCTGGCAGTCGATATCGGAGGTCTCACTTCTGATTACATGGAACTAATCAAAGGAAAAATAGTTCCAGAACATACAGACAGTATGGAAAATGGAGTGATTCCTTTCTATCGTTCCGTTGCCAGAGCCTGCCGTAAAAAATTCGATGCTATCGTAGACGAGTCTGATGTGGATGCAATTCTGCTGGATGGAGACGTAGGAAGCTATGAGCCAGAACTGGTTGATGTGGTATATGCTGAGGCAGAACGCTATGCGGATAAGTTTCTTTCTACATTCCGAGAGCTGCAGATCGACCTCAAATACTCTTTTGTAGTATTTCTCGGCGGTGGCAGTGTGCTGCTCTGGAAATTCCTGCAGAAGTCTCCGCTGCTTCGTAATTGTACACTTTTGCCGGACGTAAAGGCAAATGCGATTGGATACGACAAAATGTATCGGAATTCAAGTAAAAATACCGGAAATGCAGAAGATGATTAAGGAGAGGATGCGCTGTGAAGCAGAAAAATCGAGCGAATATCTTTACGATCTCTTTTAAACCGGACGTTCCTCGTCATGCTTTAGCCATGGATGCTCTCAATACTCTCGGACGGCGTAAAGCGGATTTCTTGTCACGGCTTATTGAAGCTGCTGCAAGGAATCCCGAGGCCTTCCAGATGGTTCTCTCATCGGGAGTTCCGTCTATTGAACCTGGCATGGCAGACAAGCTTTCTTCACTATATAAGGATAGAACGAATTATCAGGAATGTTCCAGAAAGAAAGAAACGAAAATATCAAAGCCTCAGCCAAGCGTTATCAGTCCTCCCATGCCGGAGGAAGTAAAAGAAAAAGCTGTGGAGCCAATGCCTTCCCTGGAACCGGAAAAGTCAACAGCCGATCCAGTGAGCCCTGTTCCGACAGAAAGGCAAAAGCCAAAACCGGTCAAACCGGTAGAAACCATAGATGATTCCGATGATATTCCGGATGAGTTGAAAAAAACATTTTTGGAAAACCTCATGTATTTCGACGATTTAGGCGATGACGAGGAGGATGACGATGAAGATAATTGGTAATCCCGTACAAGGGATACAGAAGATTGTATCTCGGGAATCAAAAGAGTGGAAAGATACTTTTACACAAATCCGTGATTCAGTCCAGAAACAGACATTTACAGAAGAATTAAAGGAAGGGTTTAAAGAAGAGATTTCTCCGGATGCCATAGCAAAGAATGAACAGCTTCTGTCAGGATTCCATTCCTTATTATGGGTATTATTCCCGATTTCTCTACTGTTTTTTGTATATGGCTTCGTATGGTTCGCCTCTGTAAGTGGAAACTCCATGCTTCCGACCTACACCAGCGGGGAAATTGTCGTGATTGACAAAAGAACGCAGACTTACGAATATGGAGATGTGCTTATATTCAGAAATTATGATGGGAAGAATTTGATTAAACGAATCGTCGGAAAATCCGGAGATACCATATACGCCAAAAATGGTACGGTATATCGAAATGGGATAATTCTGGAAGAAGCATATACGGGATCGGAAACAGCCGATTTTGAACCTGTCGAGGTTGAAAAAGATTCCTATTTTCTTTTAGGTGATAACCGAAACGACAGCGTGGATAGCAGAACATTTGGGTGCGTCGCAGAAACGCAGATTATCGGAAGAGTTGAGGAGTAGCCATGTTTCATATAGTATTCGAAATCTTCTTTTTGTGGTTTATCATCTCGTCGGTTGTTGGCGAATGGATACACCAAAAAAATCCGGCCAAATCATTATGGTTTAGCTGCTTAGCATTAATGGGGCTCTTTGTATGCGGAATCAGCCTCTTTTTTCTGATCTTATCTGGCAATTTTGGGCGGATTATTTCCTACATCGGAAGCTTGCCGATATTATTACTCATTATCATTGCTTTGATCATTGGGGAAAGAAATAGACCGCAGAAGAAGTAATTAGAAATGCAAAAATAAATATCGTGTAAAACCCACTTTTTGTTTTTTTACAAAGTGGGTTTTCGTATATAGAGATAGAAAAGCAATTTAATGATGGTCGTTTTCACACAAATCAAAGGATTACGACCAGAAAGGAGTCTGGGTATGTTGGAGAGTTTAGCGTGGATCCTGGTTATTTGGTTCGTGATTTGGTTTGTGATTGAATTTGTCAAAAACAGCTTTTATCTTATTAAATTTCTTCTTTTCATGGGCATTCGATTACTGCCGCTTATCCTTCTTGTGGGATTTTTGGCTAAATTTCTCCTCGATTGATACCTGTCTGAGCCTATGAAAGCGATACTTAAATATCCAGGAAGCAAATGGCGTATTGCTTCCTGGATTGTGTCACATTTTCCAGAACATCATACCTATGTGGAGCCGTATTTTGGCTCTGGCGCAGTGTTTTTTAATAAAGAGCGTTCCTGCATTGAAACGATCAACGATTTAGATAATGATGTTATCAACTTTTTTCAGTGGGTGAAGAACGATCCGGAAAAGCTGGCGCACGAAATTTATTTTACGCCTTATGCCAGAAAGGTATATGAGACAGCTTTTTACGCTATCCCGGAGAACAGCCTGCAACAGGCCGTAAATTTCTGCATCAAAGTTAATATGAGCCATGGATTCCGAAATAACGGATATCGAGTCGGATGGAAATCAGATGTACAAGGAAGAGAACGGGCCTATGCCGCAGCCGATTGGAGTAATCTTCCGCAGATGCTTCTCCAGATAACCGAACGCTTGAGAGGAGTCCAAATCGAATCCCAACCCGCTTTAAAACTGATTTCCCGTTATAACTATGAAAATGTATTATTATACTGTGATCCACCATACATGCTTTCTACGAGAAGAACCACACAGTATCGACATGAAATGACAGATGATGATCATATGGAATTACTGGATGCTTTACGTCTACACAAAGGCCCAGTAATTATAAGCGGGTATGAGTCCCCTTTGTATGAGGAAAAACTGAAGGAC
>QWCN01001272.1_pt1 | contig 40000 bp, 33 predicted proteins | sample 1972711 | NCBI WGS metagenome assembly QWCN01 (sample SAMN09866707, study PRJNA288562) | Human gut metagenome isolate term1_stool, whole genome shotgun sequencing... | isolation source: gut | host: Homo sapiens | place: USA: California
CAGTTTGGTAGCGCGCTTGAATGGGGTTCAAGAGGCCGTGAGTTCGACTCTCGCCACTCGGACCAAAAGCCATTGATCGAAAGGTCAATGGCTTTTTTGCTGTGAAGCACCAAAGAAAAGCCTTCCCCTCGAGGGGAAGCCAAAAATCGCGGCGTCCCTTGCATGAACGCTCAAATGCGGCCCTTCAAACCCTATGAGGTACACAGCACAAACGCCCGGAACTCTGCTTATCAATCTCCCCCAATAAGCATTTCCTATACGTTTCACAGTACGAATTGAAAGAAAATCTGCCCTGTAACCCTTGAAAAAGAGCTGGAAAAACAACGGACAAATTCAAAAAAGACGGATTTGACGGTTTTGCCGCGAACCGAAAAAACAGCGAATTCAGGACTTAAAAACACGAAACAGACCTCCTGAGTTTGCCCCTAAAACGCAAAGAAGCAGCTGTGCGAGAAAGCTTTCACCCTGAAAAGACGAAAAGTGACGGACGAAAGAACGTTGAAAATTGAGCACAAATGCGATAAAATGAGGCGTAAGGAAATATAGCGAAAAGAGGGGAAACGTGATGGAGCAGGGCCGAATGTACAAAAAACACCTTTCCAACTTGCCGCCGTTTCAGGAAGCGGCGGTTCTGGAATACGCGATGGACTTCCGGGGAGAGCTGACACGCTTCTCCCTCCGGCTGGAGCGCGGAAATCTGCAGCAGCAGACGGCTTTGTGTGTACAGGGCCTGACCGGAGAGCAGGCGCACAGCCTTTTGCTTTATCTTTACGAAAATACGGTCCCGGCGGAAAACTGGGAGGATGTGGCCGAGGAGCTGCTGAGCCAGCTGCGAATGGTACCAGCGCTGCCGCGCAGTGTGCCTCTACGGCAATGGAAGGAAGAAAAACCGGATGAAGGGAACAATTCGCACCTTTGTGGCGATGCCGGATTGGCAGCAACTTGAGATTTTGCGGCAGGCAATGCCGGTGTTTGGCCCGCAGTTTGAACAGGTCGGTGCATCGGTGGATGGTGCCGCCCTGCTGCGGTGCCTGGGCGAACACCCCGACCGCGTGGAGCTGGTGCTGACGGATCTGTTCCTGCGGGATATGGACGCGGTGGAGCTTCTGGAGCACATGAACCAGCTGCAGCTGGCCCATCCGCCGCGGGTGCTGATCACGACGGGCACCGGCAACGAGCCTCTGCGCAGCAAGTTGTTTTCACTGGGAGCGGATTACTGCCTTTCCAAACCCTATACGCTCCAAAAGCTGTTTGAGCGGGCACAGCTGATCTGCGGCGAAGAACCCCAGGCCCCGCTGCCGCGGGTTCGCCGCCTGCTGGACCGGCTGGCGCTGGTGCCCAATGACTGCGGGTATCTCTATCTGGAGGATGCTGTGCAGGCGATGGTGCGCACAAAAGCGCCCCATGCGCTGGTAAAAGATGTGTACTGGGAGATTGCGGCCGTGCGCGGGGTGTCCCCGCAGGGCGTTGAAAGCGGCATTCGCCGTGAAATTCAGCGGATGCAGGAGAAAAACACGCCGCTGTTTCAGGCACTTCGGCGGCAATGCGGGGGCGATGTGAGCAACGGCCGGGCGCTGCGCTTTTTGGCAGAGTACCTGCACCGCGAAACGGCGCAGGCAGGGCAGGAGGGGACGGAGCGGTGAACGGATTGCCGAATCTGGGCGAGAGGCTGAAAACCTACGAGAGCCTCTGCCGCTGCGAGAACACGATACGGGGCGGCGGAAAATGAGGCGATGAACCAACTGAACGCCGTTCTGAATGCAGTGGAACTGCTGCGGCAGCAGATCGGTGGTGGTGAGGATCGGGAAGCCCTGCTGGATGCGATCGGCCAGGGAAGCCTGTGTCTGGCGCGGCTGGCGGTGAATCAGGCCGACCTGCTGAGCTGCCTGCGGGATGAGGGCCGCCCGAACCTGATCGCAGTGGACCTGGCAGAGCAGATCCGCACCTTGGTGGAGGTCATGCGGCCGTATGTGGAAACCCAGCACTGCGCGCTGGTGTTTCGCAGGGATGGGCCGGTCTATCTGCGGGTGGAGCCGCACATGGCAGACCGGGTGCTGCTGAATCTGGTGGCCGAGGCGGTGACGCGCGGCCGACGGGGCGGAACCATTGCAATCACGCTGGAACACAGCACCGGCGGCGCGCTGCTGAAGGTGCAGGATGACGGCTACGCCATTTCGCTGGAACGGCTGAGCAGCCTGCAGACGGCACTGTGTACGGAAAAGACGCCGGGAGAGCTGGAGATGTGCCTGGTGGGCGAATATTGCCGCCGCCAGAACTGGAAGCTGGAATGGAGCAGCTGCGGAAACGAAACCTGTTTTTCCATGCGGATTCCACAGGAGGAGCGCTGCCCGGCCGACCTTGTGATGGCCTCGCAGACCGGCCAGGACGGCAAACAGCAGCTGTGGCGGGAGATCAGCGCGCGAATGACACTTGCCCGGCGGGCACAGGGGCAGACGATGCCGAATATGCTGTAAAAAGGCAACCGAACAGACCAGGCGATGCGGCCGCAGAGGCTGCGATTTGCCCGGTCTGTTTTTTTGCGCCGCAGCGGGCAGCTTTTGCGGGGAGAACCGCGGGTTCCTGCTTTACTTTGTGTGCATTTTATTGTACAATATCAATAAATATGATTGGAAGCGGCGGTGTTTAAAATGAGTGTTCAATATAAAAGAATCCTTTTGAAGCTGAGCGGCGAGGCCCTGAGCGGCGATAAGGGGACCGGCTTTGATGAGTCGACCATGGAAGCCATCTGCCAGGGCGTGAAGCAGGCCCATGACCTGGGCGTGCAGATCGGCATTGTTGTGGGCGGCGGCAACTTCTGGCGCGGCCGCAGCAGCGGCCGGATGGAACGCACCTGCGCCGATAAGATCGGTATGCTGGCCACGGTGATGAACTGCCTGGCGGTTTCCGATATGCTGCGCCAGCTTGGCCTGGAGACCAGCGTGCAGACGGCCTTGTTTATGCCGCAGGTGGCCCAGCCGTTTGTGCGGGACGAAGCCGTGGCCGAGTTGGAGCAGGGCAAGGTGGTTCTGTTCGGTGCAGGCACCGGCAACCCCTTCTTCTCCACCGATACGGCCTCGGCACTGCGTGCCATTGAGATCGGCGCAGATGTGATGTTCAAGGCCACGATGGTGGACGGCGTGTACGACAAGGACCCCAAGAAGTACCCGGATGCGGTGAAGTACGACACCCTGACCTTTACCCGTGTGCTGGAAGAAAAGCTGGCCGTGATGGACAGCACCGCCGCCACCCTCTGCCGTGACAACGGCCTGCCCATTCTGGTGTTTGACCTGGCCGACAGCGGCAACATCGCCCGCGCCGTGCAGGGCGAGCAGGTGGGCACCCTGGTGAAGGAAAACTGAGCCGTTTTCCCGTTGCAGAACTGAAAAATGAAATGCGGCCTTGTGGCCTGAATGAAAAGGAGTATGGATATGAGCGAGTACACCAAGCCCTATGAGGACAAGATGACCAGTGCTGTCCGCCATCTGGAGAAGGAGCTGGCCGCCGTGCGTGCCGGCCGCGCCAACCCCGCCGTTCTGGATAAGATCGCGGTGGACTACTACGGCACCCCCACCCCCATTCAGCAGGTGGCGGCTGTGGCTGTGGCCGAAGCCCGCGTGCTGACCATCACCCCCTGGGACGCCTCGCTGCTGCGCCCCATTGAAAAGGCCATTCTCACCAGCGAACTGGGCATCAACCCCACCAACGATGGCCGTGTGATCCGTCTGACCTTCCCGGCCCCCACCGAGGACCGCCGCCGCCAGCTGACCAAGGACGTGCAGCACATGGGCGAGGAGGCCAAGGTGGCCGTGCGCAATGTGCGCCGTGAGGCCATGGATAAGTTCAAGGCCCTGAAGAAGAGCGGCGAACTGACCGAGGACGACCAGAAGGATCTGGAAGGCAAGCTGCAGAAGATCACCGACAAGTTTGTGAAGGAGATCGACAAGATCTGCGAGAGCAAGAATAAGGAGATCATGGAGGTCTGATGAAGGGGCCGCTTTTTGTGATGTGACAAACCGCCGCCGGGGGCGGCCCGGCGCATTTTGCGCGGGCTGCCGCCGGCCGTTTGTGCGTTCTAAGGGCAGCAAAAAATGCGGCCGAACAGCACAGATGGGCGCACAAACCCGGGCGGGCCGCCGCCCGAGCAGAGAGGAGAAGATCCGTATGGCACAGCCGGAACAGTTCGCTCAGGGCCTGAGTATCGGCATTATTATGGACGGCAACGGCCGCTGGGCAAAAAAGCGGGGTCTGCCCCGCACCGCCGGCCACAAAAAAGGTGCGGAGGTCTTTCAGGACATCACCCGCTATTGCAATGAGATCGGCGTAGAGTCGGTGTATTTTTACGCCTTCTCCACCGAAAACTGGAGCCGCCCGGCCGAAGAGGTGGGGGCAATTATGCGCCTGTTCGGCGAATACCTCATCAAGGCCTTCGACTACGAAAAAGAGAACAACCGGGTGGTGTTTCTGGGCGACCGCACGGCGCTGGAGCCTCGCTACCAGAAGCTGATGGATGAGATTGAGCAGAAAACCGCCCACAACACCGGCATGACCCTGAACGTGGCCGTGAATTACGGCGGCCGGGCGGAAATCGTGCGGGCGGCCCGCGCCCTGGCGGAAAAGGTTGCGAAGGGCGAACTGCGCCCGGAGGACATTGACGAGGCCGCCATGTGCAGCGAGATGTACACCCATGGCCAGAAAGACCCCGATTTTATTCTGCGCCCCAGCGGAGAGAAACGGCTCTCCAACTTTATGCTGTGGCAGGCAGCGTATTCGGAGCTGGTGGAGATGGACGTGCTGTGGCCGGACTTTACCCGCCACGATCTGGATCTGGCCATTGAAGAATTCAACCGACGCACCCGCCGCTTCGGCGGCATCTGAACGGTTTATCCCGGTTCACTCACCCCGCAGGAGGGGGACGATTTTACCCGTAAAGGAAGGGAAAACAACCTGTGAAAACACGTATCATTACCTCGGTGGTGGGGCTGTGCTTTCTGGCTCTGGTACTGAGCATGTTCAACACCATTGTACTGGATCTGGTGGTAGCTGCCTTGTGCCTGCTGGGCGTTCATGAGGCATTTGCGGCGTTCGGCTTCAAAACCAGCCAGCTGTATCTGTATGCACCCTTTGTGCCTTTCACCATTCTAGTGATGCTTTCGCATGGCAGCGCTGCGCGTGCGGTGCTGCTTCCGGCGGCGTTTGTGTTCGTGCTGTATCTGTGTGTGTGCGTCATCCTCAAGCACCGCACCGTGGATGTGGCCAAGCTCAGCGGATTCGTGTGCCTGTCGGGCCTGATGATGCTCTGCTTCTATTCGCTGGTGGAGCTGAAGCGCCTGCTGCCCTACGAGACGTATCACTATGACGCGGTGTTCTTTGTGCTGCTGGCGCTGTGCTATGCCTGGGGCGGCGATTCGGCGGCTTATTTCACCGGCCGTTTTCTGGGCCGGCACAAGCTGGCGCCGGAGGTCAGCCCGAACAAAACCATTGAGGGGGCCATCGGCGGCGTGTGCGGCTCGGTGCTGTTGGGTGTGCTGGCTACCTGGATTTACAGCACGCTGGCCAACCGGCTGGAGATGTTTACGGCGGGCAGGGTGAGCGGAAAGCTGTATCTGCTCATCGCGCTGATGGGCGCGGTGGCGTCTGTGCTGGGCATTCTGGGCGACCTGTTTGCTTCGGCCATCAAGCGCCAGTGCGGCATCAAGGACTACGGCAGCATCTTCCCGGGCCACGGCGGCATTCTGGACCGGTTTGACAGTGTGATGTTTATTGCGCCCTTTGTCACCATTGTGGTGCGCTGGGTGTTCTACGCATACCAAGCGTAAGGAGAAGCATATGGTAAAGCAAATCAGCCTGTTGGGTTCCACCGGCTCCATCGGTACCCAAAGCCTGGATGTGATCCGGGCGCAGGGGTATGGCGTGTTTGCCCTGGCAGCCCATTCCAGTGTGGAAAAAATCGAAGCGCAGATCGCGGAGTTCCATCCCCGCTATGTGACCATGGTGGACCCGGCCGCGGCGGCCCGCCTGCGGGCGGACCTGGCCGGCATGGCCGATGCGCCCAAGGTTCTGGAAGGCCCGGAGGGCCTGGTGGAGCTGGCGAAGATGGACGGCCCGGATGTGGTGCTGAATGCCGTTGTGGGCATTGCGGGCCTGGGGGCCACGCTGGCCGCCATTGAAAGCGGGCACGACGTGGCGCTGGCCAACAAAGAGAGCTTGGTTACCGGCGGCCATCTGGTCACCGAGGCGGTGAAGCGCCACGGCGTCAAGCTGCTTCCGGTGGACAGCGAGCATTCGGCCATCTTCCAGTGCCTGCAGGATACGGAGTCGGCCAAGTCTTTGACCAAGATTTTGCTCACCGCGTCCGGCGGCCCCTTCTTCGGTATGAAGCAGGCAGAGCTGGCGGGCAAGACCAAGGCGGATGCCCTGAAGCACCCCAACTGGAGCATGGGCGCGAAGATCACCATTGATTCCGCTACTCTGATGAACAAGGGCCTGGAGCTGATCGAGGCGGTGTGGCTGTTTGGCCTGCCTCCGGAAAAGATTCAGATCGTGGTGCAGCGTCAGAGCATCATTCATTCCATGGTGCAGTTCAGCGACAATTCTGTGCTGGCCCAGCTGGGCGTACCGGATATGCGCATTCCCATTCAGTATGCGCTCACCTGGCCGCAGCGCTGCCCCGGCCCTGCGCCGGAACTGGATTTCACCCAGCTGAAGAGCATCACCTTTGATGTGGCGGACGATGAGACCTTCCGCTGCCTTGCGGCTTGCAAGCGGGCCATTGGCAAAGGCGGGCTGGCCCCCTGTGCCGCCAACGGCGCCAACGAAGAGGCCGTGCGGCTGTTCCTGGAGGACAAGATCGGCTTTTTGGACATCGGCCGCCTGGTGGAAGCCGTGGTGGACAGCGACCGCTTCGGCGGCAGCTATACGCTGGCGGATGTGTATGAGTGCGACCGCATGGCGCGGCAGTTTGTGCTGAGCCATTTGTAAGAGACCCATTTTCATTGGCAGGGGCGGACGGTGCTCCTGCAAAAGGCCCTGGGTAAGGGAGGTTGAATTTGCATTTTTTGATTACGCTTGTGGCTTCGGTGTTCGTGTTTGGGCTGGCGCTCCTGTTTCATGAGGCAGGGCATTTCGCCACGGCCAAAAAGTGCGGCATTCAGGTCAACGAGTTTTCCATCGGCATGGGCCCGGCGCTGTTCAGCCGGGTTCACGGAGGCACCCAGTACAGCTTGCGGCTGCTGCCCATCGGCGGATATGTGAGCATGGAAGGAGAGGACGGCGAGGTTGACCCGGACGAACGCCCCGAGGGGGCCAGCGGGCTGCCCTTTGGCAAGGTGAGCATTCCCCGGCGGGTGCTGGTGGTGGCGGCGGGCGCACTGATGAACTTTGTGCTGGGCTTTCTGGTGCTGCTGATCCTCATCTGCAATCAGGACCAGATCGTCAGCCGCAAAATTTACAGCTTTTCCGATGGAGCCATGTGCCACGCCACCGGCCTGGAAGTGGGGGACGAGATCCTGGCCGTGAACGGGCGGCGCTGCTTCGTGGCCAACGACATTGTGTATGAGTTGGCCCGCACCGAGAACGGCCGGGCCGACTTTACCGTGCGCCGAGACGGCGCGACCGTTCAGCTGCAGGATGTTCAGTTTGACACCCAGCAGCAGGAGGACGGCACCACCCGCATGAGCTTGGGCTTTGTGGTATACGGGCTGAAAAAAACGCCGCTTAATGTGCTGAAGGAGACTGGCTGCTCGGTGCTGTATTATGGGCGCATTGTGGTGCGCAGCCTGCAGGACCTGGCCACCGGCCGGGTCGGCATCAACGACCTTTCCGGCCCGGTGGGCATCATCAGCGCCATTGGCGAAGCCGCCGGTTACGGCTGGCGGGATGTGCTGAGCCTGATGGCCCTGCTGACGGTGAACCTGGGCATTTTAAACCTGCTGCCCCTGCCCGCGTTGGACGGCGGGCGCATTGTGCTGCTGCTGCTGGAGGGCGTGCGGGGCAAACCGCTGCCCGCCAAGGTGGAGCAGTGGATCAATGTGTGCGGCATGGCACTGCTGCTGGCGCTGATGATGTTTGTAACCATGCAGGATGTGGGCCGCCTGCTTTGAATCGGCCCGGATTTGGTGAATGATAGGGAGAACAACGATGGAACGTCAACTGAAACGAGAAGTGAAGATCGGCAGCGTGACCATTGGCGGTACGAACCCCGTGGCGGTGCAAACCATGCTGAACGTCCCCATCCGGGATGTGGAAGGCAATGTGGCCCAGGCCAAGCGGGTGGCGGCCCTGGGGTGCCAGATCCTGAGGGCCAGTGTGCCTACGCTGGCGGATGTGCGCATTGTGGAGGCCATCAAGAACGCAGTGGACATTCCCTTTGTAGCGGACATTCATTTTGATTACCGCATTGCGCTGGCCTGTGTGGAAGCAGGGGCGGATAAGATCCGCATCAACCCCGGCAACATCGGCTCGGACGAAAACGTGCGGGCGGTGGCCCGGGCCTGCAACGCCAAAAACATTCCCATCCGCATCGGCGTGAACGCGGGCAGCCTGGAAAAAGAGATTCTGGCCCGCTACGGTGCGCCGACCCCGGAGGCCATGGTGGAAAGCGCCATGTACCATGTGCGCCTTCTGGAAAAGCACGACTTCAACAACATTGTCATTTCCATCAAATCCAGCAACGTGCCCCGCATGATGGCGGCCTACCGGCTGCTGAGCCAGCAGTGCGACTACCCCCTGCATGTGGGCGTGACCGAGGCGGGTACCTACCGCATGGGCCTGATCAAATCCGGCATGGGCATCGGCGGCCTTCTGCTGGACGGCATCGGCGACACCATCCGGGTCTCGCTCACCGATGAGCCGGAGAAGGAAGTGCTGGCCGGGCTGGACATTCTGCGGGCGGCGGGCCACAAGGTGCCCGGCCCCGAAATCATCAGCTGCCCCACCTGCGGCCGCACGAACATTCCGGTTGCCAACATTGCCCAGCAGGTGGAAGAGGAGCTGCGCCGCCGCGGCTTCAACCGTTCCATTAAAATTGCCGTGATGGGCTGTGTGGTAAATGGCCCCGGTGAGGCCCGCGAAGCGGACATCGGCATTGCCGGCGGCAAGGACGAGGCGCTGCTGTTCATCAAGGGCGAGCGCATCCGGATGCTGCGGGGCGACATTGTGGGCCAGCTGGTGGACGAGGTGTGCCGCCTGGGCTGAGCCGCTCCCGGAAGCTTCGGAACGCCGGATTTCAAACACAAACCATAAAAAGGCCCCGGGGCATTGCTGCCCTGCGGGCCTTTGGCGGCCTTTGGGCCGGAGAAGCCGTGCTGAAGGCAGCACTGGCACAATAAAAAAAGCTCGACGCCTTTTTGAACGCGGACGCAGGACCGTTTTTGCGGGCTTTGCAAGCAAGAAAACCACACACAAACGAAAGGAGAACGCGCCTATGAAGCCGCTGGTGACGGACCTGTGGCCCCAGTTTGGGGAGGACCCGACCTTTGCTGCAAGCTTTGCCCAGGTGCTGGTGGACCGGGTAGAGCAGCTGCGCCAGAGCAAGCAGATCCACATCTATCTGCGGGGGCCTGTGCCGCTGGCCGCCGCCCTGCGCAAGCAGCTGGCCCTGTCGCTTGCTTCTGCTTTTGCGGGGTTTGAAGTCTCCGTGTACAGCCTGTTCCCCTTTGGGCAGATCACGCCGTCCGCCGTGATGGACCTGATCGAGGAATTGAAGGAGGAGGGGCTGCCGGTCAACGGCTTTTTGGATAAAAGCCGGGTGGATTTGGAAGGCAGCCAGCTGACCATTCATCTGCGCACGGGCCTGCACATTCTGGAAAGCATTGGCTTTGGCGACAAGCTGGCCCAGCGCGTTGAAAACCGCACCGGGGTACTGCCCACCGTGAAACTGGCCGTGGAGCAGGCGCTCAGCAACCAGGCCTGGGAGGAGCACATCCAGCAGAAGGTGCCGGTGACGGCCTTTGTGGAAAAGAAGCAGACGGCGGCACTGAAGATTCCCGGCCTGGATCTGACGGACAAGCCGGTGGAGGTGTTCCACGGCAAGCTCTTCAAGCCGGAGGCATTGCAGCCCCTGAAGGATATCGGCGGCGAAGGAGGCAAGGTGACGGTGTGGGGCGAGGTGTTCGCCAGCGAGGTGAAGGGCAACTTCCGCAAGATCTACACCGTTTCCATCACCGACTACACCGGCTCGGTGAACCTGAAAGTCCGCGCACAGGAAGGGGAGGACTGCAGCAAATGGGAGGGCCTGAAGCCCGGCACCACGCTGGTGATCAAGGGCGACTGCGCCTTTGACAAATACGAGCGGGACTATGTGGTGTACCCCTACGATGTGCTGACCGTGGAGCGCAGGCAGCGGGAGGACAATGCCCCCGAAAAGCGGGTGGAGCTGCACCTGCACACCAAGCTCTCCAGCATGGATGGCTTCTGCGATCCGGGAAAGATCGTGAAGCTGGCGCACCGCATGGGCCACAAGGCCATTGCCATCACCGACCACGGCGTGTGCCAAGGCTACCCCGAGGCCATGCTGGCCACCGATGACATCTGGAAAAAAGACCCGGACTTCAAGCTGATTTACGGCTGCGAGGCCTACTTTGTGGATGATATGATCCCCGTTGTGTATGGCAAGGGGGCCAGCGGCCCGCTGAGCGGCAGCTTTGTGGTGTTTGATACCGAGACCACCGGCCTGAACACCCAGATGGACAAGCTCATCGAGATCAGCGCCGTTCGGGTGGAAAACGGGAAGATCACCGAGGCGTTTGATACGTTTGTGGACCCGGCCATGCCCATCCCGGCCAAGGTGGTGGAGCTGACCGGCATCAACGACGGCATGGTGGCCGGTGCGCCGGACCCGGATACGGCCCTGAAGCAGTTTCTGGAGTTCGCGGGCGACCGGGTGCTGGTGGCGCACAACGCCCACGGCTTCGACATTCCCATTCTGCAGGCGGCAGCCCGGCGGGCAGGCGTGGAATTCCGCAACCCGTACATCGACAGCCTGCCCATGGCGCAGGCGCTGTATCCGGGCCTGGGCAATTACAAGCTGGATACGGTGAACAAATACCTGGAGCTGCCCAAGTTCAACCACCACCGCGCCGGAGACGATGCGGCGGCGCTGGCGGCGATCTTCTGCAAAATGCTGGAGGATCTGGCCGCAAAGGACATCCGCCGGGTGGAGGACGTGAACACGGGCCTGGGCGGCAACAAAGAGGTGCTGAAAAAGAAGTACCATCACCTCATCATTCTGGTGAAAAACCAGGTGGGCCTGAAAAATCTGTACAAAATCGTCAGCGCAGCCCACACCGAATACTTCTTCAAGCGTCCCCGTGTGCCCCGCAGTCTGCTGAACCAGTATCGGGAGGGCCTGCTGCTTGGCTCTGCCTGTGAGGCCGGCGAGCTGTACCGGGCCATTGTGGCCGGGCGGGACATGGACGAGCTGAAGCGCATTGCCGCCTATTACGACTTCTTGGAAATTCAGCCGCTGGGCAACAACGAGTTCATGCTGCGCAACGGCACCGTGAACTCGCTGGAGCAGATCAAGGACTTCAACCGGAAGGTGGTGGAGTTGGGCGAGGCGCTGCACCGGCCGGTGGTCGCCACCGGCGACGTCCACTTCCAGGAGCCGGAAGATGCCGTCTACCGCAGCATCATTCAGGCGGGCAGCGGCTTTAAGGACGCGGACAACCAGGCCCCCCTGTACTTCCGCACCACCGACGATATGCTGGCACAGTTTGATTACCTTGGCCCGGAGATGGCCTACAAAGTCGTCATCGAAAACCCGAACCGGCTGGCAGACCGCATTGAAAACGGGTTCCGCGCCATTCCCTGGGGCACCTATCCGCCCTCTATTGAGGGGGCGGAGCAGCAGCTTCGGGATGCCACCTGGAAAACCGCCAAGGAGCACTACGGCGACCCGCTGCCTGAGCTGGTGGAAAAGCGCCTGCAAAAGGAGCTGGACTCCATCTGCGGCCACGGATACGCCGTGCTGTATGTGATCGCGGTCAAGCTGGTGGCCTATTCCAACCAGCATGGGTATCAGGTGGGCAGCCGTGGTTCCGTCGGTTCTTCGGCTGTGGCGCACTTCTCCGGAATTTCCGAGGTGAACAGCCTGCCGCCCCACTATCTGTGCCCCAAATGCAAGCACAGCGAGTTCATCACCGACGGCAGCGTGGCCGATGGCTTTGACCTGCCGGATAAGGTTTGCCCCGAGTGCGGCACCCAGATGCTGGTGGACGGGCACGACATCCCCTTCGAGACCTTCCTGGGCTTTTACGGCGACAAAGAGCCGGATATTGACCTGAACTTTTCGGGCGAGTATCAGTCCAGTGTGCACCGCTACACCGAGGAGCTGTTCGGCAAGGAGTTTGTGTTCAAGGCGGGCACCGTGTCCGGTCTGCAGGATAAGACGGCCTATGGCTATGTAAAAAAGTATCTGGAGGAGCGGGGCCGCACCGTGAACCGCGTGGAGGAAAACCGGCTGACCCTGGGATGCACCGGAGTAAAGCGCACCACAGGCCAGCATCCCGGCGGCATGGTGGTTGTGCCCAGCCACAACGAAATCTACGATTTCTGTCCCATTCAGCACCCCGCCGACGACCGGGACAAGGGTGTGCTGACCACCCACTTTGAATTCAAATACCTGCACGACACGCTGCTGAAGCTGGACGAGCTGGGCCACGATGTGCCCACCATGTACAAGTATTTTGAGGAAATGACGGGCATTACCATGGACCAGGTGCCCATGAACGACAAGCACGTCATCAGCCTGCTGGTGTCCACCGAGGCGCTGGGCGTGACCCCGGAGCAGATCGACAGCAAAACCGGCACCTTCGGCATTCCGGAGCTGGGCACCCCCTTTGTACGGCAGATGCTGCTGGAAGCCCAGCCCCAGAGCTTCAGCGACCTGATCCAGATTTCCGGCCTTTCCCACGGCACCGACGTGTGGAACGGCAACGCGCAGGACCTGATCAAGAACGGCACCTGCTCCATTTCCGAGGTGATCGGCTGCCGTGACAGCATTATGACCTATCTGCTGCACAAGGGTCTGGAGCCGAAGCTGGCCTTCAACATCATGGAGCTGACCCGTAAAGGCAAGGTGGCCAAAAACGGCTTCCCGGAGGGCGCCGAAGAGGCCATGCGGGAGCACGACGTGCCCGAGTGGTACATGGATTCCTGCCGGAAGATCAAGTATATGTTCCCCAAGGCCCACGCGGTGGCGTATCTGATTGCGGCCATCCGGCTGATGTGGTTTAAGGTGTACCATCCGCAGGCGTTCTATGCGGTGTGGTTTACCGTGCGCGGCGATGACATTGACTACGAAGCGGCCGTTGGCGGCAAGGACGTGGCCATGCGCCACCTGAAGGAGATCAACGCCCGCCTGCGGGAAGAGCGCAAGGCCAAGGACGAGGACATTCAGGTTTCACTCCAGCTGGTGAACGAAATGCTTCAGCGCGGGTATGAGTTCCTGCCCATCTGCCTGGGTAAGAGCCGCGCCACCAAATACGTGCTGGAGGACGATAAGGTTCGCCTGCCCTATGCTTCGCTGAAGGGTGTGGGTGAATCGGCCGCCATCGCGCTGGAAAAAGCGGCGGAACAGGGCGGATACCTCTCGGTGGAGGAGCTGCAGAACATGAGCGGCGTGTCCAGCGCGGTGATGGAAACGCTGCGTCAGGCGGGCGCTCTGGGCGATTTGCCGGATTCCAACCAGCTGAGTTTCTTCTGAAAGCGTTTTACTCGGATTCGCAGATTGCAGCGTATAGAAACAGCGTCCCCCCGGGCGGCGGCACACAATGTGCACGCCGCCCGGGGGGACGCTGTTTTCGTTTTTTAGATGAGAGACAAAGCAGATTGCGGTCAATCCTGCGCATTCAGATGCCGGGCAACCCGGTGCATCAGCATATCCAGGGCCACCTGATTGCGGCCGCCTTCGGGAACGATCAGGTCGGCCTTGCGCTTAGAAGGTTCCACAAACTGCTCGTGCATGGGCTTCACCGTGGTGAGGTACTGGTTGATCACGCTGTCCAGCGTGCGGCCGCGGCGCTTTACGTCCCGCAGAATGCGGCGAAGAATGCGCACATCGGCGTCCGTGTCCACAAACACCTTGATGTCCAGCTGTTCGCACAGCTCCGGCACGGCAAACAGCAGAATGCCCTCCACGATCACCACCGGGGCCGGATCAATGCGAACGGTGCGGTCGCTGCGGTTGTGCGCCCGGTAATCGTACACCGGACACTGAACGGAATGCCCGGCCCGAAGCTGCTTTAAGTGGGCGAGCAGCAGGTCGTTGTCAAAGGCGTCCGGATGGTCGTAGTTCAGCTTGCAGCGCTCTTCAAAGGGCAGGTCGTCGTGACGCTTGTAGTAATTGTCGTGGTTCACTACGGCGATCTGCCGGGGATAACGCTCTTTCAGACGGCGGGTAAGGGTGGTTTTTCCACTGCCGCTGCCGCCGGCAATGCCGATGAACATGGTTTTCATAACGCATCTGCCTTTCTATGTACGCGCAAAGCCGCCTCAAAGGGCATTACAGCTCAAAGCTGACCTGGCGGCCCTTGAGGGTGTAGGGGGTGAACTTGATGCCGGCCATCTTCATCATGCGGCGGCTGGCAACACTGGCCGGGGTATCGTGGTACTTGTCCGACAGGTAAATCACCTCGCCGATGCCGCTTTGAATCAGGGCCTTGGTGCACTCGTTGCAGGGGAAGAGGGTCACATAGATCCGTGCGCCCTTCAGGTTGCCGTGGGCGTTGTTCAAAATAGCGTTCAGTTCGGCGTGGCACACATACATATACTTGGTGTCCAGCGGGTCGCCCTCTCGGCCCCAGGGCATTTCGTCATCGGGGCAGCCAATGGGCATGCCGTTGTAGCCCAGCGAGAGAATTTTGTTTTCGGGGCTGACGATGCAGGCCCCCACCTGGCTGTTGGGGTCCTTGCTGCGCATGGCGGTGAGCAGGGCGATGCCCATAAAGTATTCGTCCCAGCTGATGTAATCGTTACGCTGCTCCATGGTATGGTCTCCTTGCTTTGAAATGAATTTTGGTATGCGCCGAGCGGAAGGAGTCGGCTCAGGGCTGGGCGGCGGCCTGCCGGTCCAGCCAGCGGGCGGCGCTGAGGGCGGCCGTCAGGCCTTCGCCCACGGCCTTGGCCACCTGTAGGGGTGTGCCGGTGATGTCGCCGGCGGCAAACACGCCGGGCAGGTTGGTGGCCATCTGCCGGTCCACGGTCACAAAGCCGTTTTCCGTGGCCAGGCCGGGCAGAAGCGAGTCCGGCGCAATGGAAGCCCGCAGAATGAACACCCCCTCGCAGGGGATGGTCTGCCCGGTGAGCAGTACGCCCTCTACGTGCTCGGTGCCCAGAACCTGGCGCACACCGCCGTGCACAAAGGCAACGGCCGGGTTCAGCTCCGGCGGGCGCTGCGCGGCCACAAAGGTGACGGGGCAGCCGATGCCGGCCAGAAAATTGGCCTCGTGGGCGGCATCCGGCGCAAGCCCCCACACAACCACCGGCTTGCCGCGGTAGAGCATTCCGTCACAGGTGGCGCAGTAACTCACGCCCCGGCCCAGCAGTTCGGCCTCGCCGGGTACCGGCGGCGCTTTGGACACACCGCAGGCCAGAATCAGGCTGCCGGCGTCCAGAATGTCTCCGCCGAAGTTGACCAGAAAGCGGTCGCCCAGGGGCATCAGGTTGGCCACCCGGCCCTCCTCGGCCTCAATGCCAAGCGAGCGGGCGTGGGCGGCAAAGGCCTCCAGCATGGCCGCACCGGTTAGCCCGGGCAGGCCCAGATAATTGTCGATCTGTTCCGCCTTGGCCAGCAGGCCGGGGGCGGCCCCCAGCACCCGCACGGTTTTGCCCCGCTGGCGCAGATTGACGGCGGCCGAAAGCCCCGCCGGCCCCCCGCCGATCACGGCGCAATCCAATTTTTGCTCCTGCATCATGCAACATCCTCCCGGGCTGCGAAAAAACGCAACCACTTGTTCTAAAAATTTATTATAACACAGCATGGCCGGGGTGACCATCCCTTATGCGCGGTGCTTTTTGATAGGGTGTGTGCATATAGTTTCTCAGGGCAGGCGGAACCTGCACGAGGCCGCCGGAAATGGGAGTGTTGCGCAATGAAGGGGAATATGGAAGAGCGGGCGGTGCTGCTGGCCCGCTACATGGTTGAGAATGAGGCCACCGTGCGCGCGGCGGCCGGGCAGTTCGGGGTGTCAAAATCCACGGTGCACAAAGATGTTTCGCAGCGGCTGCGCCGTCAGAACCCCGGCCTGTACCGGGAGGTGCGGAAGGTGCTGGCCCGCAACAAGGCGGAACGGCATTTGCGGGGCGGGCAGGCCACCCGTGAAAAATACTCCCGAGCCCGCGCCGCCTGGGACAAACGCCGGAAAAACGGCGAATTGTGAGTGTTTTACGAAAAGAATGGCTTTGCATTGCTCAAATTCAACAGAGTGACGGATTTTTCTTGTGCAATCGGCCGGGATGCGGTACAATAAGGCCATACACAGGGCCAGAACCCCTGCAAAAAGGAGGATGCCGCAATGCTGAAGGATTGGATGCCCCGTCCGGCCGGGGAACAGAACGAGCAGAAGGCCCGGCTGAAGTGGAGCCGGGAAGAGCTGGCAGCGCTTCAGATGAAACTGAAGGAGAACAAGCTGCCGGTGCTGGTGCTGGTTGAGGGCTGGGGCGCGGCCGGCAAGGGCAGCCTGATCCGCTCGCTGATCAAGGAGCTGGACCCCCGGTTCTTCCAGGTGGTGAACATGGGCCGCCCCACCCCCGAGGAGCAGCGGTATCCCTTTTTGAAGCGGTATGTACAGACCATTCCCGAAGAGGGAAAGATCGTATTTCTGGATTCCGGCTGGATGGACGAGGTGGTGCGCCAGCGCCAGCAGAAAACCATTGACAGCGGCGAATATGAACTTCGGCTGCAAAGCACCGAGGTGTTTGAGCGGCAGCTGGTGGCCGGCGGGTATCTCCTGGTGAAGCTGTTCCTGCACATTGACCGGGCCACCCAGAAAAAGCGGCTGGAGGCGCTGGCCGCCGATGAGGATACGGCCTGGAGGGTGAGCGAAAACGACCGCTGGCAGCAAAAGCATTACGGGTGGGCGCTGGATTGCTTTGATGAATATCTGGAGGCCACCGACACGGCTTGGGCGCCCTGGAAGATCCTGAACGGCGGCGATGAGGGCGGCGCCCGGGCCGAAGCGGCGGAGTATCTGTGCCGCTGCATCCGTGCCGCGCTGGCCAAGCGCCCCGGCGAGGGCATGATGCCCGATGCCCACTGGCCGCTGCTGCCCATGTTGCCCCTGAGCCGGATTCCGCTGGACGTGAGCCTGCCGGAGGAGGAGTACCGCCGTCGCCTGAAGGAATGCCGGAAAAAGCTGGCCCGGCTGCACAACCGGCTGTACCGCAAAAAGGTTCCGGTGGTCATTCTGTACGAAGGCTGGGACGCAGCAGGAAAGGGCGGCAACATCAAGCGGCTTGCCGGTGCGCTGGACCCCCGCGGCTACGAGGTGGTGCCCATTGCCAGCCCCACCCCGCCGGAAAAGAGCCGCCATTACCTGTGGCGCTTCTGGACCCGGCTGCCCAAGACCGGGCACATTGCCATTTTTGACCGAAGTTGGTACGGCCGGGTGATGGTGGAGCGGCTGGAGGGCTTCTGCACCGAGGCCGACTGGAAGCGGGCTTACAACGAGATCAACGAGTTTGAACGGGAGCTGACCCAGTGGGGCGCCGTGGTGGTGAAATTCTGGGTGCAGATCGACAAGGATACCCAGCTGGCCCGTTTCAACGACCGGCAGAATACCCCCGAAAAGCAATGGAAAATCACGGATGAGGACTGGCGCAACCGAGAAAAGTGGGACGCTTACGAGCAGGCGGTGGACGAGATGCTGCAAAAAACCAGCACGGCCAACGCCCCCTGGCACATCATTGAATCGGTGGACAAGCGGTATGCCCGCATCAAGGCGATGGAGATCGTCATTGATGCCATTGAGCGGGCGCTGTGATTTGACAGCCCACGCAAAATGCGCTATACTGAACCCGACAGCAGGGAGCCCCGGCGGGGGCTGAGAGGAAGCAGCGGCTTCGACCTGCCGACCTGATTTGGATCATGCCAACGGAGGGACTGTCGAAACCACGGATGCGCAGCACCCGGATCGCCGCCCCATTGCGGGCAGAGGTCCGGGTGCTTTTTTGCGCCGATGCAAAGGCGCGTACCCCGGGAAAAATCAGGGAACAAAGCGCAAGGCGGGCGCAGCGCGCCCATAAAACGGAAAGGGGGATGACCGAACGGGAGACACACGCAGGCCGGCAGGCACGGCGGGGCATTAAAACCCGCCCGTGCCGACGGATGGAGGGGGAGCGCCCTGCATCCGTGCCGGCAGGCGATGCAGCGATGGGAGGCCGTGTTCCGGCATGAGAGGGGGCCAGTAAGCCCCGACCGCCCCTGAACCAGGCATCCCGGCGCAATGGCGGCGGGTGGGTTCAGGTTGGCCTGAAAAGGCACGCTGCATCCGGTTTGTGTGCCCTGTTCGGTCGTCCGCCCTTTCTTTTTTATTCTGCGGCCGCGCGGTGCGGCCTCTGAGAGGAGCCTTACGATGAAAAACGAAAATCTGCCTTCTTCCAAAAAGCTTGCCATTGCCGGAATTCTCACGGCGCTGGCCGTGATCGGCGGCACCCTGTCCATTCCCATTGGCTTTACCCGCTGCTGCCCCATGCAGAGCATTGTCAACGTGCTGGCGGCGGTGTTCGTCGGCCCCTGGTACGGGCTGGGTATGGCGTTCTGTACCAGCGTCATCCGCAACCTGCTGGGTACCGGCACGCTGATGGCCTTCCCCGGCAGTATGTGCGGCGCGCTGCTGGCGGGCCTGCTGTACCGCTGGCAGCCCAAGCTGCCCCTGGCCTGCCTGGGTGAAATTGTGGGCACCGGCGTGATTTCTTCCTTTCTGGCGTGGCCCATTGCCCACCTGCTGATGGGCCGGGCCTGCGGCCCCTTCACCTACTTTGTGCCGTTTATGGCGGTGGCCCTCACCGGCTCCATCATTGCAGCGGTGCTGGTGTTTGTGCTGAAGAAGTCCGGTGCGCTGGCCGCCATGGCGCGCATGGCCGGAAACGAAAAAAACTGATCCGATACTTCCGGCCGAGAAATGCTGCCCCAGGCAGTCCGGCCGGAGTGAACTGCACACAGAAAGCCGGTTGAACCCATGAAACGACCCTGCATCGCGTGGATGTCCACGAAATTTCCGCTGGAACTGGCCCAGACCTTTGAGCTGGAGGTGTACTGCCCGGAGAGCTTTGCCGCCGCCAGCGCCCGCAAAGGGCAGAGCACGGCCCTGCTGCAGCGGGCGGCGGATCTGGGCTACCCGGCCGACCTATGCTCGTACAGCCGCATCGGGCTGGCGGCCGCGGCGGCCGGGGGCGCTGACGGGCTGCCCCGGCCGGATCTGCTGCTTTGCTGTGACAACATCTGCTCCAATATGGTCCAGTGGTACAGCCAGATGGCTCGTATGCTGAATGTGCCGCTGCTGCTGCTGGATTTCCCTTATCGGGACACCCCGGAGGTCAGCGAAAGCCAGCTTTTCTACCTGAAGGGGCAGGTGCAGGCACTGATCGACCAGCTGGCGCAGCTCACCGGCCGCCCGTGGGACGAGGCACGTTTTGCCGCGGCCTGCCGCAATGCAAACGCAAGCAGCCGCGCCTGGCAGGAGGTTCTGGATGTGGCCCGGCTGGACCCGCCGCCGCTGACCAATCTGGAATTGACCGACTTTATGCCGCTGTTGGTGACCGGCCGCTGCCGCCCGGATACGGCCCAAAAGCTGCGGGCGGCTGCGGAAATCCTGCGCCGCCGCCCGGCAAGGCCGGAACCGAAGCCGCGGCGGGTGTTCTTTGAGGGAACGCCCTGCTGGCCGGCCTTTGAGGTACTGTGCCGCGCCCTGGACGAGCATGGCCTTCTGGTAACGGCGGACACCCTGACCCCGTCACTGGGGTTTGCCTATCAGGATCTGGACGGGATGCTTCGGGCCTATTGCCGCACGGTGAACGGTTCACCGCTGGAGGAGGGAGTGGAAAGCCGGTGCGGGCTCTGCCGCCGCTACGGGGCAGAGGGGGTGCTGGTGCACTACAACCGAAGCTGCCGCCCCTGGTGCGGCACACTGCCGGAGGTGGAGCGCCGCCTGAGCGCGGAGCTTGGGGTGCCGGTGGCGGCGTTCAGCGCCGACCAGGCCGACCCGGCGGAGTGGAACCCTGCCCAGCTGGCCACCCGGCTGGATGCATTGAGCGAACAGATGGAGCGCAGAACCCTCTGACCATAAGACGACATTAAGAAAAAACAGCCCGGCCCCGAACCGCACAGCAGCGCAGTTCGGGGCCGGGCTTTGCATTTGTTTTTTTTAGAAATCGGATCGGAACGCCCGCCGTGCGGAAAAGGCACAGAACGGGATGATCGAAACGTTACAGGGCCTGCTTCATCCGGCGCACAAATTCGCCCACGTGGGCCGGGGCCTCTTTGCCGTATTGGGCCATCTGCTTCACGATGGCCGAACCCACAATGGCACCATCCGCAATGGAGGCCATGCGGTGAGCCTGCTCGGGCGTGGAAATGCCGAAGCCTATGGCACAGGGGATGGCGGTATTCCGGCGTACCACATCCACAATGCTGGCCAGATCGGTTTTGATTTCACTGCGGGTGCCGGTTACGCCCAGGCTGGACACAACGTACAAAAATCCCTCGGCCTCTTTGGCGATCATGGCGATGCGGTTTTCCGAAGTGGGGGCGATCATGGAGATCAGGTTCACCCCGCACTGGCGGCACAGCGGCAGAAACTCCTCTTTTTCCTCAAAGGGCAGGTCGGGCAGAATCAGACCATCCACCCCAATTTCGGCGCAGGTAGAGAGGAAGCGCTTGGCCCCATAGGAGAACACCACATTGGCATAGGTCATGAACACAAAAGGAATGGTCACATCCCGGCGCAGGTCCCGCACCAGATCAAAAACCTTGTCGGTGGTGGTGCCGGCGGTGAGGGCACGCAGGTTGGCCTCTTGGATCACCGGCCCTTCGGCGGTGGGGTCGGAGAAGGGGATGCCCAGCTCCACCAAGTCGGCCCCGGCGGCGGCCATGGCCCGCACGGCGGCCACGGGGGCGGGTGCCGGCCAGAGGAAAGGTGTGAAGCACGCCGTTTTCCAGCTTGACCAGAGTTTCGGGGGAAGCACCGGCCGCCTCCACGTCGGTGCCGGACAGATAGAACATATACGGTGAAGGGTTGACCGTGCGCAGCACCCGGTAGGCGTTCAGCAGGCCGCCCTCATAGGGAGCGCTGAGCCGGTTGGAGAGCACCACCTGAAAAATATCGCCCTCGCGGATGTGGTATTTGGCCTGTTCCACCATGGCGCAGTAGCGGGCCTGGTCAAACAGCGGCGTGACCGGGCCGGTGAGCCGCCCGCGGGGTTCGGCCTTTTTTTCGCCGGTGCGCAGCAGCTGAGCCAGCTGCTTCAGCTCCAGAACGGCCTTGTTGTAATTGACCTCCGGTTCGGCCAGGGACATATTGGCGATGAGGATGATTTTTTGGCGAAGATTGTCAAATGCGATGACCTTGTCAAACAGCATCAGGTCAACGTCCTTGAAATTCTCGCTGTCCGCAGCCTGACTGCGAACGGACGGCTCGCTGTAACCGAGGTAATCGTAGGAGAAATACCCCCCACCAGACCACCGGTGAAGGTGGGCAGCCCTGGCAGCTGGGGGCTTTTGTAGTCAGCCAGAACCTGCCGCAGATAGGCGGCGGGGTCATCGGTTTGAATGCACAGGCTGCCGGCCTTCAGCACACCGCCGCGGCAGGTGATCTCCAATTTGGGGTCAAAGCCGAGAAAGGTGTAGCGGCCCCACTTTTCCCGGCCCAGAATCGATTCCAAAAGAAAGCAGTGGGTCGAGACATTCTTGAGAATGCGCAGTGCCTCGATGGGGGTGCAGAAATCCGAGAGCAGCTCGCAGTGGATTGGATAGACCTTGTACTGCCTGGCGGCCGCCGCGGCGCGAATTTCGGCATAATCCGGCTGGATTTTCATGGGCTAGACCTCCTTGTAAAAAACGAAACGTGGGTTCGCTGCTGGCTGTCAGGTCTTTTTGGGCAAATAAAAAACGCCCCTGACAGAACGAACGGGTTCTGTCAAGGACGAATAATTGCAATTATCCGCGGTGCCACCTTGAATTCGCAGCGGCTGCTGCGCGCTTTTGCGGGATACCAACATATCCCCGGCAAGTAACGTATGCCTCACGTCGCAGAATACTAAGCAAGGGGAGAAGCCCACCCCGCGGTTCCCTGCGCCCTCAGCGGTCCATTTGTCTGCCTGTTGCCTGCCCGACTCTCAGCATCACGGGCTCTCTGTAAGGTCAGAACGGACGTTATCTCCGCTTCAACGGTTTCTTTAACTATTTACATTGATGAAGATACCACTTCTGTAGGAAAATGTCAATAAAAATCGCAACGGCAAAATGTGAAAATTGAAGCATCTAAAAATGGAATGAATAAGCGATGAAATCAGCTCTGATCTACCTGGCGGCGCAGCAGTTCCAGCGCACGCTTTTCAATGCGGGAAACATAACTGCGGCTGATGCCCAGAAGTGCCGCCGCCTGCTGTTGGGTGAGGGGCGGCTGCCCGCCAAGCCCGTAGCGAAGCAGGATCACCTGGCGTTCCCGTGCCGTCAGCGTATCCACAAGGCGGCGCAGGCGGCGGCCCTCGTCCTGCTGCTCAAAGTGTTCATCCAGGGCAAAGTCATCCGGGATGACATCCATGACGGTGAGTGCGCTGCCGTCCCGCGCGGCCTCAATCGGCTCCTGCATGGAAAGGGCAGTGGGAGAGCGCCGGATGTGACGCAGGTGCATACGCATCTCATTCTCAATACAACGTGCAGCATAGGTAGAAAACCGAATTTTCTTGGTGCAGTCAAAGCTCTCCACGGCCTTGATCAGCCCGATGGTGCCGATGCTGATGAGATCCTCCTGTTCACCGGGGGCTGCGTAGTATTTTTTTGCGATGTGTGCGACCAGGCGCAGGTTGTGCCGGATGATCTTGTCGCGGGCTGCGGCATCTCCGGCGTGGTAGGCAGCGAAGGCGTCCGCCTCCTCACGCGCGTTCAGCGGACGCGGAAAGCTGCCGGTTTCCAGATGAAGCGCCAGGTAGAGAAGCCTTGTGGCGATGGAACTGAGAAACAACGCAAACATAAACCATTCCTCCCTTGAAATGTCATAGGATCCGGTGGATAAAAAGGCATGCAGAAAGGCGGCGATGAAGCCGGCGCCCAAGCGGCCTTTTCCGGGATTTCCGCGCGCTCGCGGAAGTTCATCCCGGCAAAGCCGCCGAAAAGGCTGCGTCTGCTTTGCGGCCAACGGATTACACCCTTCGATTGTTATAAATATTTATATGGAATATGGCCTGCGGGAAGCACTTCGTAACCCTCTTATGAACCGCAATGGGGCAGTCGGGGCCTTGCATAAACCCAAACTGCGTCATTGGTTGCACACAAAAACGCAGCCGGTCGAACAACGACTGGCTGCGCTTGAAGCACCGCGGCGGACGACACCGCCGCATTAAAGACTTGAAGAAATTAAAAGCACACTTATTTTTTTGTGGCAAACGTCACATCCACAGAGGGGATAAAGGGGTCAAACACCAGGCCCTGAATGCCCGAAGCCATCACCAGGCGATCCGCCTGGAAAAACAGCGGGGTAATGGGGGCCTGCGCCAGTAGCGCACGCTCCAGCTGGGCGTACCGCTCGGCACTGCAGCCGTGGGCGGCCTCTGCCTGAATCTGCGCCAGCAGCGCATCGTAGCCGCTGTCCGAAACTCCGCTGAAGCCGCCGGAAGCAAACGGACTGAGCAGGCTCAAGGGGGAATTTTCGGAGGGGGCCAACGGCAGCAGGGCGATCTGATAATCCCCGGCGGCCACCTGCTGCTGCAGTTCGGCCAGGGACAGCTCTTTCACCGAGAAGAAGGCCGAAAGCTCCTTCTGCCAGGCCTGGTTGATCTGGCCCACCAGCTGGCTTTCACCCTCCGGCACCAGAATCGTCACGCCGCCCAGCTTGGTCAGCCCGGCTTCGGCCAGGCCATCCCGGTAGCTCTGGCGGGGGTCCGAGGGGGAGGTCAGCACATTGCCGACGGTTTCCCGGTAACTGCTGCCGTTCAGCTGCACCACCGGCGGAATCAGCCCGGTGGCGGGCTGCCGAAGGTCACTCAACTCCAGCGAGACGCTCTGCGCAATGCCGGAAAGCCCGGCCCGGACGGCGGCATTGGAAAGCCCGGGGGCGGAGCAGTTGTACGCCAGCACCCAGGTGGTGGCGGCGTATTGGGTCTGGCTCAGGCCGCCCACGTCGCCGGTGCCGGTGTAGAAGGCGGCGTCCGCCTTTCCGCTGGCCACCTGCTGGGCGGCGTCCACGCTGGAGGCCGCCGACTGGGAATCGGAAGAACTGCCGGAGGAGGAGACCGCGTCCGCCGTCACCAGGCGCAGGCTGTTGATCAGGCTGCCGCTGGCGGCCCGGCGCAAAAACAGGCCGCTCTCGGTCCAGTTGTACAAATAGAAGCTGCCGTTGGCCATGACGGTTTTGCTGCCAAGGCCGTAGGTGCCGCCGGTGCCCTGGAAAAATGCCTCGTTGCAGGGCATTGCGCCGGGCAGGCAGAGCTTTGAAAGCAGGTCACTGTCCTCGGCTTCCAGCTGGATGACCAGGGTGTGGTCGTCCGGTGCGCTGACGCCCAGCTGACTGGCATCCATGCGCCCGTCCAGAATGGCCTGCGCATTCCGGATCGTGGTGAAGCTTTCGGCCCAGGGGCTTTGGGTCTCGGGGCGAAGGGTGCGCTGCAGCCCAAACACAAAGTCCGCCGCGGTGACGGGGGTGGAGGCATCCTGATCCTTGTAGGTGTGCCAAACCAGCCCGTCTTTCAGGTGGAACGTGTAGGTTCGCCCGTCGGCGGAACGCTCGTAACGTTCGGCACATTCCGGTTGAGGCGTGCCGCTTCCATCTTTGCGGAACAGCCCGCTGAACAGATGGGTCACGGCGATCACTTCCGGGCTTTCACTGGCCAGCTGGGGGTCGAGGTTTTCGGGCACATGCTCCACCTGCCAGGTGAAGCTGTTCAGGCTGCGGCCACAGCCGGCAAGACTGAATGCGAGGGAAAGGGCGGCAGCCCCGGCCGCCAGACGGCGGGCGAAGCGAGAAAAAGCAGCATGGAACATAGGGGATCTCCTTGATCTGGACCGGCAACGGTCGTATATGGAATGGCTCCGGAGTCTGGGCGGGGCAGCACAGCGGCCGCCGCACGTTCCCACCGGGCAGCGATATTATTTTTATAGGTATATGTATATGCAATACAGAATTATGTTAGCAGGTTTCGTCCCGGAACGCAAACCCTTCTGGGCCATCTTGGCAAAAATTCAGGAATTTTTTACTTTTGCCCAAAAACAGCAGGCAGCGTGAAAGAAAAAAAGGCAGGGGAAAGACATTTTTCCTTGCCACAGGACGGCAAACAGGCTATAATAAACGCGGTACGCCCAGCAGGCCGGCGAAGTGTGTGTGCGGCCTGTTGTTTCATGCCGGGGCGGCGGAGAGAGTCTCCGCCGGATTTCACCGGTAAAATTCAAGTGAGGTGTGTAAAATGCATCTGAATGAGCAGTTAGCCGCCTATGTGCGCGGCAAAAAAGTCGCTTTTATCGGCGCGGGTGTCAGCCACAAAGAGCTGATCCCCCAGTTTGTTGAAATGGGTGCAAAGGTTACTTTGTGCGATAAAAAGCCGAATCTGGAAGCGTTCGGCGAGTATGGCGAAACCCTGAAGCAGCTGGGCATTGGCCTGAGCCTGGGCGAGAACTACATGGACGGTTTTGAGGGGCAGGACATCATCATGCGGACCCCCGGCTTTGAGTTCTACACCCCTGCACTGCAGAAGGCCCATGAGCACGGCGCCGAGCTGAGCAGCGAGATGGAGCTGTTCTTCAAGTACTGCCCCTGCGAAAAGGTCGCCGTGACCGGCAGCGACGGCAAAACCACCACCACCAGCCTGATTGCCGCCATGTTTGAGGCGGCGGGCCGCACCGTGCATCTGGGCGGCAACATCGGCCGCGCGCTGCTGCCCATTCTGGGCGAGGTGAAGCCCGAAGATGAGGCGGTTGTGGAGCTGTCCAGCTTCCAGCTGATCAGTATGGACCAGAGCCCCAATGTGGCTGTGGTTACCAATGTGACCCCCAACCATCTGGATCACCACAAGGATATGGCCGAGTACATCAACGCCAAGCGGAACATCCTGCTGTGGCAGCAGCCCCCCTGCCGTGCCGTGCTGGGGTACGAGAACGATGTGAGCCGCGGCATGAAGGCCGACTGCAAGGGCGAGCAGGTGTGGTTTACCCGCCTGCATGACACCGACAATGGCGCCTTCCTGCGCAAAGAGGACGATATGCTGTGCATGGCGGAGAACGGTGTGGTGACCCCTGTGCTGGCTCACAGCGAGATGAAGCTGCGCGGCCTGCACAACGTGGAGAACCTGCTGGCTGCCATTGCCGCCGTGTGGGGCCGGGTGCCCCTGGAGGCCATTCAGCAGGTGGGCCGCACCTTCAAGGGTGTGGAACACCGCATTGAGCCGGTGCGCACGCTGGACGGCGTGACCTGGTACAACGATTCCATCGGCACCAGCCCCACCCGCACCATTGCCGGCCTGCGCAGCTTCGACCAGAAGCTGATCCTCATCGCGGGCGGCTACGACAAGAAGATCCCCTATGCACCTCTGGCTCCGGAGATCGTGGCCCACGTGAAGGTGCTGGTTCTGATGGGCGCCACCGGCCCCGTGATCGAGAAGGCGCTGGAAGAGTGCCCCGGCTATGCCGAGGCCGGCATCAAGGTGGAGCATGCGGCCACCCTGGAAGAGGCCGTGGAGCTGGCCCGCAAGGATTCGGTGCCCGGCGACGAGGTGCTGTTCAGCCCTGCCAGCGCCAGCTTTGACCTGTACCCCAACTTTGAGGTGCGCGGTCAGCACTTCAAGCGGCTGGTCAACGAACTGAAGTGATTACAGCCGTCACCCCCGGGCAGGGGGCGGCGCAGTTTCGGGCGGCGCTGGCCGGGGTTCCCGCATTGGGGCCTCAGCTGGGCGCTGCCTTTGCGCTGTATGGAGAAAAACCTGCCAGCGGCTGGGCGTTTTACCTGGCTCAGGGCTGCCCGTTGGCCGTAAAAGGCCGGGCGGCCTGGCTGACCGCGCCCCACGGCGGCGACGCCCCGGACGGGGAAGAGCTGGCCAGTTTTCTGGGGTTTGTGGGAGCAGCCAGCCTGCACTCCGATGGTCCCGGCCCGGAAGGTTGGAACAAGACCACGCTGGCGCGGATGGCCCCGGGGCAAGATTTGGCGGAACGCCCCGCCCCGGAGGGCTTCCGGCTGGACAAAGCACCTTCCATGGGGGAGGTGGCAGATCTCATTATGGCGGGGCAGCCCCGGGACGCCTGGGAGGACTTTTACGCCGAATGCTGCACCCGCCGCAACCACGGCCTGGCCCGTATGTGGGTGGCCCGGGAGGCCGGGGGCAAACCGGTTTCCACGGTGAGCGCCTGGGCCGTCTGGCAGGGCCGGGCCTACATGGCCATGGGCCTGACCGTTCCGGAATGCCGTGGAAAAGGTCTGGCGGGATGGCTTATCCCCGCCATGGCACGGCAGCTTTTGGAGGAAGGCCAGGCGGCGGAATTCCTCTGCCGGCCGGCCCTGGTGCCCTTTTATACCCGCCTTGGGATGAAACAAACCGGAAATTGTTTTAAATATTATACAGAAAGTAGCGAATTGGATACCGTATGAGTGGAATTGAACAGTATTTTGACCTGAAGCCCCAGGTGTTGGAGCTGGATAAAAAAGCACTGGAACTGTGCGCGCCGGAGTTTGCCAAGGTGGAGGCGATCCGCGATGAAAACCAGTGGCGGATGCTGCGCGCCTTTACCGACAATAAGGTGAGCGCCACCCAGCTGGTGGGAAGCACCGGCTATGGATACGACGACGCGGGCCGCGAAAAGCTGGACCGGGTGTTTGCCGACCTGGTGGGGGCCGAGGATGCCCTCTGCCGCAGCCATTTTTTGAGCGGCACCCATGCCCTCACCGTGGCCCTGTTTGGCCTGCTGCGCACCGGCGATACCCTGCTGGCCGCCACCGGCCGCCCCTACGATACGCTGGAAAGCGTCATCGGCATTGACGGGGCGGGCAAGGGCCTTGGCTCGCTGGCGGATTACGGCGTGAAGTACGACGAGGCGCCCCTGACGGCGGACTACCAGCCGGATTACGACCTGATTGCCCGGAAGGCGCCCCAGGCCACGGTCTGCCACATTCAGCGCAGCCGGGGCTACACCGGCCGCAATGCCTTCGGCCTTGCCGCCATTAAAAAGGTGATCGACACCGCCCGGGCGGCCAATCCGAACATTGTTGTGATGGTGGACAACTGCTACGGTGAGTTTACCCAAACCGCCGAGCCTACCAGCGTGGGCGCGGACATCATCGTGGGCAGCTTCATCAAAAATGTGGGCGGGGGCATTGCCCCCACCGGCGGCTACATTGCAGGCAAGGCCGATTTGGTGGAGAAGTGCGCCAACCGCCTTACCTGCCCGGGCGTGGGCCGGGAGCTGGGCTGCACCCTCGATGTGATGCGGGAGATGTTCCTGGGCCTGTACTACGCCCCCGGCGTGACCTGCGAGGCCCTCAAAACTGCCATGTATGCCCAGTGCCTGCTGGAGCTTCTGGGCAAGGCCCCGGTGCCCCGCTACAACCAGGAGCACAACGACATTGTGACCTGCTTTGACGCGGGCAGCGCCGAGGCGCTGGTGAGCTTCTGCCAGGGCATTCAGGCGGGCAGCCCCGTGGACAGCTACGTTTCGCCCGAGCCTTACGCCATGCCCGGATATGAGGATGAGGTGGTGATGGCCGCCGGCGCCTTTACCCTGGGCAGCAGCATTGAGCTGAGCTGCGACGGCCCGCTGCGCGCACCCTATACCTGCTATTTGCAGGGCGGCTTGAACTTTGCAGCCAGCCGGGCCGGTGTGCTGATGGCCGTGCAGAAGGCATTCTTTTAACGTGTGACAGGAGAAGTTCCATGACCAATCGGTGTGAGTACAAACAAAAAGGCTGCGGCGGCTGCCCGCTGCTGGGAAAAGCCTACGCAGAGCAGCTGGCCCAAAAGCAGCGCCGCGTGGAGAAGCTGCTTGGAAAATTCGGCCCGGTGGAGCCGATTCTGGGCATGGAAACACCCTGGCATTACCGCAACAAGGCCATTGCCACCTTCGGCACCGACCCGCGGGGGCGGCTCATTCTGGGCATTTATGCCCGGGGCACCCATCGGGTGGTGCCGGTGCAGGGCTGCCGGCTGCAGAACGAGAGCCTGAATCAGGTGATGGAGGCGGTTCTGGCCGCCGCAAAGACCTGCCGCTGGACGGCCTACGACGAGGACAAGGGCACCGGCCTTGTGCGCCATGTGTTGCTGCGCCACAGCCGCACCACCGGGCAGGTATTGGTGACGCTGGTGACCCCCACGCCCCAGCTGCCCGGAAGCCGGAACTTTATCACCCGGCTGCGTGCGCTGGCCCCACAGGTGAGCGGTGTGGTGCAGAACCTGAATCCCCGCCGCACCAGCGCGGTGCTGGGCACCCAGGAAAAACTTTTGTGGGGCCGCCCCGCAGTGAAAGATACCCTCTGCGGGCAGGAGTTCCTTATTTCGTCCCGGTCTTTTTACCAGGTGAACCCGGTGCAGACCGAGCGGCTGTATGCGCTGGCCCTGAACGCGGCCGCCCTGACGGGCAAAGAGCGGGTGGTGGACGCCTATTGCGGCATCGGCACCATTGGCCTGTGCGCCGCGCCCCATGCGAGCCAGGTGGTGGGCGTGGAACTGAACCCGGAAGCGGCCCGGGATGCGGCGGCCAACGCTAGACGCAACGGGGCAGCCAACGCGCGCTTTTATCAGGAGGACGCCACCCAGTGGCTGACCCGGCAGGCCGCGGAAGGGCAGAAGGCCGACGTGATCTTCCTGGACCCGCCCCGGGCGGGAAGCACGCCGGAGTTCTTGCGTGCCGCCGCCGCCATGCGGCCCAGCCGCATGGTGTACGTGAGCTGCGACCCCGCCACGCAGGCCCGCGACCTGGAGCTGCTGACCCGCCTTGGTTATCGCATGGAGCGGGCCTGGCCGGTGGATTTGTTCCCGCATACGGAGCATGTTGAGACGGTATGTCTTTTGTCCAAACTAAATGCGAAGCAGCATATTGAAGTTGAAGTTAAGATGGACGAGCTGGATTTGACTGCTGCGGAGAGCAAAGCAACCTACGAGGAAATCAGAGAATATGTCTTGGAACATACTGGGCTGAAAGTCAGCCATCTCTATATCGCACAGGTAAAGCAGAAATACGGCATTATTGAGCGGGAAAACTACAATAAGCCCAAATCCGAAAATGCCAAGCAGCCCCAATGCCCGCCGGAGAAGGAAAAGGCGATTGTGGAAGCATTGAAGCACTTCGGGATGATTTGAGGTGACGAATATGGAGCGCTTGCTTTCCTGTGAGTTCAATATGGATACTGCCTGTGTTGAAGTGAAATTTGCCGATGGCAGCATGATTCCCATTGACACGATCGCCGTGGAGAACGAGGTAGCAGACAACATGTATCAGCGGTCGGAACTTGACTGGCTGATCTACAACAAGCCGTTGGAGTATGTGCAGCTTGTGCTGGTAGGTGATTTGGAGGGATATCTCCGAGGTACACCGGAGCATCGATTGATGGATTAAGTGAAAAGACGCGACGCAGCCCGCCGATCAATGATCGGTGGGCTGTGCCATTTTGATGTTATCTTTTCGTATAATGACCATCCAACCTCGATAGAATTACATCACTGTAAAACACTTTTCTGCCACTCTTCGGATTAGCTGGATCCAAATATCTGACATAAGCACATCTGGGATCTCCTTCATAGGCTTTGCGGTTTTTATGGTAATCCCCATTCATCACGAAGTCTCTATATCTTTTTTTGCATTTTTCGGTTAATGCTGCATAGTCGAATGGATATCGGCTACGAATTTCTTCTTCAGTCAAAGTCACTTTTATTGCATCCTTGTCCTGGGACAAGGCCACTTTGATATCATCCTTAGATGTGGATTTTGTGAACTTTACGGTTGTGTTCAGAGCGATGCTATATTCCCCACTGGGATTAGTACTCTTATCTTCTAGTTTATTTACAAAATTAAAGAAATTCTTCTCTTCTGCATTCAACAATACGATATCAGCCTCTTTTGGAACCTGAACAAACGACAGCGGCATCAAATAGAAGTTATATGTAGACAGATCTCTTCCGAACCATTTCTTATACAAAATCACATAATTCTTTAGTGAAGCTGTTCCAATTTCCTGGATACGAACATTGAATTTTGCCGAGTAGTTGTAAAAATGGATCGCAGAGTCCCTCAACTCGATCAGTGCGGTAATGTTGTCCTATACGGTTCGATCCAATTTCCCTGTTACAATCAATTTTTCAGCGATGTAATCGATTGAGTGAGTAAATGGATTTCCACTTCTTGTTAGTTTAATTCGGCGTCGTTTTGACTTGCTTCCATCCTTATTTCTGATTGGCTCTGTAACATATAGTGAGCGCATCTTATTGTGATTGTCTTTGAGGAACTTTGCCTTAAAAAGCAGCTCCCAGCTATTGATTGCTAAGATTGAAAAGGTTTCCCCGCGATACAAAAAATCTGGTTTGTTATAGATTTCGATAGCAGAAATCATTGCAGCAATGCTCTTATCGAGCAATTCGTTGGATCTCGACTTCATAAAGCACCCCCGTGTCTGGCAGAGTAGGTGAGGTTCGGTTACGCTACTTGAACTGCATCATGCAGTGTCCGAACCACTGCAATCATAGCAGGCAAATTGATGCCAAAAATCTCATTCAGGTTATAGTTATTGAACGGCTCGGAGTTGACCATATCGGCCAGTTCCACATCTCCATTTTCTCTAACATAATTGATAATGGTACGCACAAATTCCTGCTGCTGAGAATTCAACAGATTTCCGCTTAGATATTCACCGAACTTCACATTAACTGCTTCCTGGCTTAGGCCAATCAAACTGCGGATAAATACAGCCAGATTGCCAATATCGGTGGCTTCATCGTATTCAGCTTTTGTTCCAAGTTCATGCCACAGGATACGCTCAAGCTCATCCAAGTCAGCATTGGTAATAGGCTCCAGATTGTGAATTTTTTTGATAACAGCACTATCCAGATGCTCTGCCAGATAGTCAATGACCTTCTCACGGTATGTCCGAATGTCAATCATGGTATCTTCAGGCTGGTATTCAGCCTCGTCTACTTCATCGGCAATATCAATGTCAAATTTCTTTTTGCCAGAGCCAACAAGGAACTGCATCAAATCCCGCAGGGAAGAACGATACTTCTCCAAATCCTGAACAGAAGCGGAAGGCCAGAAATCCTCGCTCATCACAGCTTTTAGTTCTGAAGCTTTTTTGAGAACTTGGGGAACAGATGCCTTTTCGGTCAGCAGATACTGTGCGATCAGGCGGATATTTTTCACATGATTAGAAACGCTCTTGATGCCAATGCCAGCCAGCAATGCCTTTTCGATGTGATACATCCGCACATCGAACGCCACACTTAAATGATCTCCGTTCAAACCGCTGTCAAGAAGCGGAGAGATATGCACTTTTGCCTCTTTGACCATAACCGGCGACAGGGATACCCATGTATCAAGATTATAATACTTGTCTACATACTGCATAGCCTCACGCACCTGGATTCGGTTACTGTGCGACTTGATTTTTACGACCATGCCATGCAGCTCTGACTTGATTTGGTCATAGTAGGCGTGAAACCATGCATCTTCCTGGTACTCCAGCTTTTGCAGTTCAAAGAGCATATCAAGCCGAATCTGGAACAGACGCTGCGACAGCGTAAGCATCTCCTTGCCATCTTTCCCGTCTGGGTGCTCTCCGAAATACTCAAAGTTGCCGCAGTAGTCAAAAATCTGGAATCCGCTTTTGTGCTTTCCGGGGCCATAGATGTTCTCGCACAGTCTGGTACCTCGTCCGATCATCTGAACAAATTTGATTTTTGACCGCACTTTCTTGAAGAACACCAGATTAAGCACGGCAGGAACATCCACACCGGTATCCAGCATATCAACAGAAACCGCAATACGGAACTCATCATCTTCTTCAAACTTCAAAACCAGATCGTCGCCATAGTTCACAGAATAGTCCACCAACTGGCAGGTGTTGGCAGAATACTCCGGATACAATTCTTGGAAGCAATCCACGATCATTTGAGCGTGCTTATGGTTGTAGGCGAAAATGATGGTCTTTCCAAGGGTTTCGCCTCCGTCGATACGATAACCCCACTGCATCAGTTCTTCCAGAACTCTGCGGCAGGTATCCCTGTTGAACAGATATTTGAAAATTTCGTTTCCGGGAATGTTGAAATCCGGGGTGGGAGGATCTTCCTCCATATACTCATCCAGTTGTTCCTTTTCCTCTTCGGTCAGCTCATCATAATCAATACCCTTGGACAGCATCTTGGAAGTGCGGTTGATTACATGATAGCCGACCAAATACTTCTCCTTTACGGCATCCTCCAAGGTATAATCGAAATTGGGCATTCCGGCTTCACAGCCAAAGATCTTATAGGTGTTTGCATCCACCTCATTTTTTGGCGTTGCGGTCAGGCCAACAAGGAAGCTGTCAAAGTATTTGAAAATGGTTCCGTAACGGTTGAAAATGCTGCGGTGCGCCTCGTCAATGATAATCAGGTCAAACCGCCCAGAAGAAAAACGCTTATCCTCTGCATCTATGTAATTGATCATGGTCTGGTATGTACAGAACATGAGACGGGCACTGAAATCCTTCTCACCGCCGGCAGACAGTTCACAGACACTCATATTGGGCATCAGCTTTGCAAAGTTGCGCTTTGCCTGATTGACCAGAGAGGTGCGGTCTGCAAGAAACAGGACATTCTTCACCCAATTATTGCGGGTAAGCACATCCACCAGAGAGATCGCCACACGGGTCTTTCCGGTGCCGGTAGCCATGACAAGCAGGCCACGGCGGTGCTTGGCGTTCAGCCATTCGCAGATATTGGTGATTGCCATTTTCTGATATGGGCGGTTGGTTATTTCGTCGTTGATAGACAGATCGGTAATATCACCTCGGGTTCGGCGCTGGAGCATCAGTTCCAGATCCTCCATGGTATGGAATGCCATGACAGGCCGATCCGGGTAAATTCCATCTATGATCTTTGTGCTGTAGCCATTGGTGTAATAGAGGACAGGTTTATAGCCGTACATCTTCTTCATGCACTCGCCGTACAAATCCACCTGATGGCGTCCCTTTTCGGGGTCAACAGAGGTTTTCTTGACCTCGATGATGGCCAGCGGTTTGCCGTCTTTCCCATAAAGAACATAGTCGCAGTACCCTACACCGCGGGCGTTGGGCATTCCCTGTACTTCAATTTCAATACCGGTTTTGCCAGGCTGGGCGAGATTTTCCACATCCAGAACATCCCAACCGGCTTCTTTCAGGTACAGATCGATGTACAGCCTGCGCGTGGCAGCTTCGCTCATATAGGGCGGTTTCCGATAGGCAGACTCCGTCCCGTTTTCCTTGGAGGAAATCAGGCCGATCAGGTACGACATGTTGTCATAGGCAAGCTTGGCTTCCTTTTTACGAACGCTTCTGCCATGCTTGGCATTCATGCCGAGAATACGGACATAGTGGAGGGCATTTACAGTGTCCGCATCGTTGATATAACCGGTCACGACAGGGCTGTCGATCAGTTCAAGCAGAGAGGCTTTGGGTGGCTTTTTCACACCGGCCTTGCTGTAAATAAAGTCAACTGCATCCTCCAAAAGCGCACGGCAAATTAGCGCACGATCAAGGTGCGTTTCAGCTTCTTGCGCTTTTATCAGTTTAGAATTCATTTGCCCTAATGTCATTACGGTTCCCTCCGTTCAGAGTTTGCTAACAAAGATTTGGTTATCTGCCGATTGCTTCAAAAATGTTGAATGGCGGATTGTCGAGTTTTGCTCCTACAACTTTTACAAATTTGAAATTGAAAATATCGAATCCTACAGGTATATGAATCTGCTCAAACACAGCTTCATCTGTAATACCAAGCTTCGCCATAAATCTTTCTTTTTTTGCATCTTCAACATCCATGAGTTCGTCAAAATTGTACTGGCTATATTCCGTTTCGTCATACTGAAATACCACCAGATGGTGGGAAGAATCACTTTGCAGCCAATCGACTATCATATTGACCCAGGTTTTATCGGATTCGCCTAAAGAAAATCCATATGTACATATAATCGTGCTTTCGGAAATCATCTTTTGGGCAGCTGACACCCTTGCAGTGTCATACTGCTCGTTAAAAAGTGTTTTGACGAATGCCCGTTTTCCCTTTCTTGAGATGCTATATGCCGTATTCTGTAACTGGTCAAGGTTATCAACGCCGAGAACAACATCCCTATCCAAAGAACCATGGATATGTAGTGGGGCTTTCTCCGTAATTTTCTGTTTCCATGCTTTGATTGCATACAGTTCTTCCAGAACGCTTGTATAGTTGAATGTAATCACATTATGCTCCGGAAAAGAACCGCCAATCAGCTGCCCAAGCAGTGTAGTGATATTTGGTGCAAAGCCTTCATGAAAACGATCAAAAGAGCGGTCTAATTCTTGAACTAAGTGTTCAGCATAAACCTTATCCCGAATTAAATCCGTCAACCTCTGATTTTCTGCTCTCAGGTGCTGAACCATATATCCCTTGAAATCTCTGACACATTCAACGAGTTCATCTTCTGAGGCTAAGGTCTTAGCATATTCCGCCATTCCCATTTCAAAATCAGACCATTTATCGTACAGCGTTCTTTGGGATAAATCCTCTTTGAATTTCTGGATAACAGACGAGGCAGATGGAGTTTTGACATATCCATCGTATATATCACTATATCTAGTTTTCATGCCCAAACCGATATCAAATCCATTTCCGATGATAAAGGTAACGGGTGACGATAATCGTGTAGAATTATTTTCAAAAAGTTTTGCCATATCTCTCTGCCTCACCCAAAATATTCCTGCATCAGACTATCAAACAAAGTCTGCGCTTCATCCAGAGCTTTCTGCACGACAACTTTTGATTTGTCGGTCTGTTTGACGAAGTCAGTAAACTGTTTCTGCAGCATTATATCCGGCACATATATCTCAGTCGCATTAATCTTTGACAAAAGCAAATTAGGCTGTGCAGATGCACTTTTCACCATATACATCCCTGTATTAACTCGATAACACCACTTAAGAAATATTGGATCCAACACATCTTTTTTAACTTTTAATAATGCAACACTCTTCTGCAATAGCGTGTGTGTAGTTCGTTCATCAGAAGCAATTGCTGATTTACCAATAGTTGCACCCGTATTAACTATCAAAAAGTCGCCGATTTCAACATTACATCGCTTATAATCTTTCTCGAATTCAGCAGCATTGATTTCTGGTGCAGTTTCATAATGAACCTCATCATCATATATCTCTCTTGCACCAACAAAATACCTTTCTGTACCTGACTCCGTTGTACAGCCCCCATGTTTACCATCAGTGATTTTATTACACAGTTCTTTTAAAGTTGCCCATGAAAACTCATGAGTCGGTTCTTCTAACGTGCCAAACATCTCGACAAATCGGGCTTTGATAAGTTCGTCCAATTTTTGAAGTTCACTTTGCCGGAGTGCTATTATTGAAGCAATCCGATCAAGCTGTTGTGCAATAGAGGCCTGTTGCCCAATGCTCGGAACCTTGATAGTAATCTTGCTAAGTCCTGCATTTGTAATTGCCTTTTGAGTAGCGCCGGAACAGTTTTTATCCTTCTGATCGAGAAAAGCCTTACTGGTCAGCAAATGATATAGGCATCTATCCGTGAGAACGGTAGGTCTCGCTCTAACTGCACAAAAACCAGTGGAATAAATATTCTGCGCGGTATCTTCGTCAAGATGTAAGGTCTTCTTCGTCCCCATCATCTTCGCAAACAAAATGTCTCCGGATTTAGCAATCAGATTCGCTCGGGAAGGCTTTCCATCATAGTCCACAAGCTCAATATCGTCATTAGAAATGTGATTGATAGCAACCGCTCCCGTGCTAACATATTGCTTATATCCTGAAAACGGCTGACACGCTTCGCCAACGATTTCAACGCAGTCTGTAAATTGAAGTTGTCTCATCATTTATCCCCACAAATCCGAATTTATAGTCCTAACAGTTTTTCAAGCTCGTCCATAGTCTGACCGATCTGCATTTCCAATTCGCGCAGATTGGTCATGATTTCCTGCGTGGACGGGTACTCAACTGCAACATAGTCAACCTTCTTGTACTTGTTAATGGTGAGATCATATCCATTATCTACGATTTCCTGCTTCGGCACAAAGAAGCTCTGCTCAGTCCGCTCACGATCGGTCTCAGTCTCACGATTATGGAACCGGGCGATAATGTCCGGGATATCGTTTTCCTTGATCTCAGAACGCTTATCGTCCAGACTGTACCCGTCAGCCTTCATATCATAGAACCAGACATTTTCTGTACCACCGGCATTGGTCTTGGTGAAAATCAAAATGGCAGTAGACACTCCCGCATAGGGCTTGAATACACCGGAGGGCATGGAAATCACAGCCTGCAGCTGCTGATTTTCTACCAGCTCATGACGGATTGCCCGATGAGCCTTGGATGAGCCAAAGAGAACGCCATCGGGAACGATGCAGGCACAGCGACCGCCAACTTTGAGCATCTTCGTGAACAGCGCCACAAAGAGCAATTCTGTTTTTCTGGTCTTGCAAAGGCCCAACAGATCTTTGCTGATTTCCTCCTGGAACACACTGCCGGTAAAGGGAGGATTGGCCATGATGAGAGAATACTGATCCCGTTCGGTATTCTCTCCGGACAGAGAATCCTGATAGGTGATATGCGGATCCTCCACACCATGGAGCATCATGTTCATGGCACCGATGCGCAGCATGGATTGATCGGTATCAAATCCGGAAAACAGGCCGGATTTGAAGTAACGCATATTCTCGGTTTTCATCAGTTCCTTTTTCTGATGTTCGCTGATATAGGATGCGCTAGATAGCAGAAAACCAGCAGAACCCATAGCCGGGTCGAGAATGGAATCCTTGAGGGTAGGCTGCATCAGCTCCACCATCATGTTGATGATATGGCGAGGCGTGCGGAACTGACCGTTTTCCCCGGCGGCTGCGATTTTACCCAGCAGATACTCGTAAACATCGCCCATGATGTCCTTGTTGTTCATGTCCATGGCATCGATGCCGTCCACGACCTTGGCAAGCACCTTCGCCGTGGGAATCAGAAACACGGTATCCTTCATGTAGCGGCTGAATGCGGTGTCTTTGCCATCACCGATGGTTTTGATGAAAGGAAACACATAGGTCTGGATGTTGGTCAGCATCTCGCCGGGTTCAAAGTTGTGAAATATGTTCCAACGGAGATTTTTGTATTCCGTTTCCACCCGGGGATTTTCGCTAATCACGCATGTGCCGTCCTGAAATACCTTGTTCTCCAGGGGAACGCCAAGCAGACTTGCATTGGCTTCTGCCTTCAGCTGGTTGTCATCCAGCAGCTTCATAAACATCAGATAGGTGATCTGCTCCAGAACGGTAATGGGGCTTGTAATGCCGCCTGTCCATATCGTATCCCAAATGGAATCGACTTTGTTTTTCATTTCGCCTGTAATCATATCAAAATCCTCCAAGGCTGTTTTCGTATTTTCTCTGCCGCAGCAGATGCTGACGATTTGAAATTCCCGCTCATATAATTTCAGATCGTCAGCGTCAAAAGGAAGATTTGCGCCTTCACGATCCTGGCGCAGATGCTTCCTTTTGCGTTTTCTTCGCACCGGTGGCAAACTGCATTATTACAGTTTGGGCATCGCAGTGTGAAGAAAATGGGGTATCCAGAGGGGAGCATCCCCTCGACGCTGGGTTTCCAATAGGGGCGAGTAGCAGCCCTGTTGGTCGGGTCATTCAATAGGGCAGACAGCCCTGTTGACATAGGGTGTCCAGAGGGAAACGGAGTTGCCCTTGGCAGGGGATTCCAAAGGGGGCGGCGCCCCATTTTGGCACACGATTTTGCTTGCAAAGTCTAGTGTGTTATACCTTTGCTTCCGGCTGACGCGGGAAAGGGGGCGGCGTACTCTGCAACAGGGCAGAGTGTGGCAACAAACGCTTTTTCGCGGCAGTAGGACAGGCGGATTTTGTGACGCGGGTTACGGCACAAACGCAGGATTTTTGAGAAGCAAAATCCGACTGTCCGGAAAAGGAAGCAGAGGTATATAAAAGCCCCCATCCCGCCGCAGCGTCGCCGTTGTTTCAGCGCTTCTTCCGTTTTCCCTTGCCGTGGGTCATGGTCGTTTTCCCGCGCTGGCTGATGGGGCTTTTCATGTGCTTGGACTTCTTGAGGATTCCAATCAGAGAAACAAACTCTTCTTTCGTGAGTGTGTCGTAATCAATACCAAGTGTTGCAAGGTACGCGCGGATTTTCTTTTCCTCGGAGCTACCCTCAAAATGTATGGATTCCAACAACTGCTTCTGCACAGTGGCAGCGGACAGGTCATCGTCCGCGGTCAGAGTATCCGTTCTATGTTCCTCACGGATGTCCCGAAGGATATTGCTTAGATCGTCTGCAACGAGATGTCCGAAGTATTCTTCCTCTTGTATCTGCGCCGCTTTCAGAGTATGGAGGTACAGATCGTCAGCTTCCTCGCCATGCTCCATCAGAACCATCTGGCGGGTAGCTTCCAGAACCGTATTCATATCCTTGATCCGCATATCTGCGATCCGGTCAACGTAAATTTCCGCATCCAGCATAAGCCGCTGGAAATCCTTATGGCAGATCAACTCCGACAGCAGCCGGTGGTTGAACTTGCCTGTTCTTAATACATCAATCGAAGCATCACTCAAATGCAGCTCATGCAGAGCTGTGTTTGGGTGATTTTT